>FWPU01000449.1_pt1 | contig 132825 bp, 118 predicted proteins | sample 2228361 | NCBI WGS metagenome assembly FWPU01 (sample SAMEA103939777, study PRJEB20133) | metagenome | reverse complement strand
GCCAACGACTGGGTTCCCGACGACTACGACGTCGCCTCGAGGGTGAACTCTACCGGCGCCAGGGTCGTGGCCGAGCGAGCGCTTTACTCGAACCACCCCTCACTGGGAATCACCTCGTCGTCCGGCGAAGGAACGGGATGGCCTGCCCATGACTGGTTCCTCCCCGAAGGGGCCACCGCGGGTGGCTTCGAGACCTGGGTTCTGGTCGCCAATCCGGAAGAGGTCACAGCGCAGGTGAGCGTCACCTTCCTCACCGGGTCGGGTCCCGTGAGCGGACCCTCTTTCTCGCTGCCGCCAGGCACCAGGCGTTCGATCAGGGCCAACGACTGGGTTCCCGACGACTACGACGTCGCCTCGAGGGTGAACTCTACCGGCGCCAGGGTCGTGGCCGATCACTCGGTTTACTCCCCGCCTCGCCTCTCCGGTGACGCCACGAGTGGGCCGGGTCTTCCTGCTGGTTGAAGCTCTCGGCCGTGAGCGCGCAAGCGTCTTGAGCGGCCCTGCTGGTAGGAAGGGCAACCCTGCTCCGGCGTCACGGAGGGACGCTTCCGAGAGACGGCTCGGTGCTGGCCGGTAGAGGTGCCTGCCGGCAGCTCAGGGGGACGGGACCCCCCGCAAGTCTGGTGAGGCTCGTACTCCGGCTGCTGCTTGCGCTTGCAGCTGCCGGCGTGCTCCTTCCGCCGGATACTGGGTCGGCGGCCGAGAACAAGGCAGTGGTCGTGGTCGACACCGGGTCGCACATGTACGTGCGGGTGGTGACTTTCTCGGCTGCATCGATCAGCGGACTCGAGGCACTGCGCCTGGCTGGAGCGAATCCCGAGACCGTCGGCTACGGCGGCCTGGGCGCTGCCGTCTGCAAGCTCTTCGGCGTGGGCAACCCGCCCGAGCCGAGCAGCTGCCTGGGCACCCCATCGGACCCACGGTACTGGGCCTACTTCAGAGCTCCTGCCGGGTCTTCTTCGTTCACGTATTCCTCGGTCGGAGCGGGGTCGAGCGTCGTGCGGGCCGGGGACGTCGAAGGCTGGAAGTTCGGAACGGGCGAGCCCCCGCCATTCAAGTCGTTCTGTGAGGTGGCAGGCTGCCCCGAGAGCGACTCGCCTTCTTCGCCAGGGGACGGAACGCTTTCGGGCTCCTCGGCGGGTCCGCAATTCGGCGGGGACCAGGCTTCTGCTGGGGAAAGCGAACGGGCGAGCGCGGAAGCGGGAACGGGAGGCGGGCTCCAGGCGGGTGGAGATCCGATTTCCCAGGAGGGCCAACCCGCCACGGGAGGCGTCGCCCAGGAGGGAAACGAAGCGTCCCAACCCGAGGATGGGAGCCCTACCGCCGGTCCAGGCCACTTCGAAGCTGGCGACCAAGGCGTTTACCAGGTCGGGGCCGCTGGGGCCGAGTCCGGAAGCGGGCCTTCAGGAAAGGGTTGGACCGGACCGGCCTCGCTGGCGATGTTCGTGGTCACTGTGGCGGCGGTGGCAATAGCCGCGCGTGCGGCAAGGAAGCGCCGCAGTGCCCTGGAGAGCGGCTCTGCTGAGTGAAGCGACGGCCACCGAGGGCAGCCCGCGCGTCTTCTCTTGGGATGCCGCAAGGATCGGTTGGTGCCGAGCGGACCCCAGGCACCGTTTTCGTCCGAATCGCTAAGGGGCCGTATCCTTAGAATCACTCCGGGCTGAGGAATCTCGCATGCCGAGCTGGGGGCTTGCACTTGGTTCGCGACGATAAGACTCCCAACCACGCATTAGGGCGTCACTCGCTTCTCATAGTGGGAGTGGCCCGTCTCGCCGAGCGCCTCGGTCTTACGGAGGAGGAGGTCGGAAAGTATGTCCGGCGACCTGACTTTCCCGTGGCGATAAGGCTCAGGATTGCAGGCGAGGAGCACGACACGTGGTACTGGCCCCAGGTTCGGGCGTGGGCACGGGCAAACAGAATCCCGCTGCCAGAGGAGGAGAAGTAGCTCGGGCCGAAATCCCCTCCATAGAGGTCTGCGATCTCCTCAAGGTCTACCGCGGACGCACTGTGCTCGACCGGGTGAGTTTCAGTATCGCGCGTGGGGAGAGCGTCGCGCTGCTGGGTCCCAACGGAGCCGGAAAGACCACGACCCTGCTGGCGATTCTGGGGGTGATAAGGCCCGACGGGGGGTCCGTGCGCCTGCGGGGATTCCCGATGCCCGAGGCTCGCAGTCCAGCTCTGGAACGGACGGGTTTCGCGGCGGGCTACTTGGGGCTGCCAGACCTGATGCGGGTACGCGAGGCCCTGCTGGTATTTGCCGACTTCTACGGGGTGGACTCACCCCGCGAGCGGGTGGAGGAGGTCATCGAGCTCTTCGGCATCCGGCACCTCGAGAGGTCGCTCAACGGCACCCTGTCTGCCGGTCAGCGCACCATCGTTAACCTGGCAAAGGCCGTCCTCTGCTCCCCAGAAGTTCTCGTCCTGGACGAGCCCACGGCTAGTCTCGACCCCGATGTCGCCCGCAGGACACGCTGCCTCCTCAGAGAGGTGCGGGAGACCATGGGGTGTACCACCTTGATCACGTCGCACAACATGCACGAGGTCGAGGAACTGGCAGAGCGGGTGATATTCCTTCACGGTGGACGGGTCGTGGCAGACGGCCCCCCGGCGGTCGTGGTGGAGAGCTTTGGAGGGCGCGACCTCGAGGACGCGTTCGTTCATCTCGCTTCGGCCGGAGGCGACTGAGGTCGATCTGGAGTGGCCCAAGGGTGGGTCGGCTTCCACCCGTCGGTTTCTCCGCTAGCGGCACCGCCCGGCCCGGCGATGCAGCCTTGGTTCGAGGAAGTAACGTGGTGGGGTGAATGCGATGAGCCTGCAGCGGATCCGCGGCTCGTTCCTGCGGCAGTTCTACGTGACGTTGCACTCGCCGTTCAGGAACTTCGAGATGTTCTTCTGGCCCCTCGTAGACGTGGTGCTGTGGGGCTTCCTGACGATCTACCTCCGACGGTTATCGCCCGAACTTGCCGTCACGGCGGCTTTCTTGCTGGGCGGGATGCTGATGTGGGACATCATGTTCAGGGGCAATCTGGCGATCGGGATCTCAGTGCTCGAAGAGTCCTGGAGTAGGAACGTATTGAACGTGCTCGTGACCCCGATCCGCTCATCGGAGTACCTGGCCGGTGCGACCCTGTTCGGCTTCGTGAAGGTCGGGATCGGCTGGTCCCTGATTGCAGCAGTGGCCTGGGTCGGCTATTCGTTCGACGTCACCTCGATTGGAGTGGGTCTGCTCCCATTCACGGCCAGCCTTCTGCTGACCTCACTTGTGCTCGGGCTCATGACGATCGTGTTGTTGCTGAGGCTCGGAAAGGGGGCAGAGGTCCTGGCATGGGGATTGGCGTTCATATTCATGCCGCTTTCCGCAGTGTTCTTTCCAGTCTCGGTCCTTCCCGCTCCAGCGGCGGCGGCAGCGCGGTTTTGGCCAGCGTCGTACGTCTTCGAAGGCATGCGTGAGGTTCTGGCGGGCGGGCCGCTAAGGTGGGACTGGGTGGGAATCTCGTTCTTGCTGAACGCCTTCTACCTGGTGCTCATGGCGTGGTTGGCAAAGAGGAGCATGGATGTCTTCGCTCGTAGAGGGTACATCTCCCGATACCTTTGACGGACTCGCCCGTCCGGTAGCTGACCTCTCCAGGCCTGCTTCGGGCGTCGCCCGTAGTGGTTGGTGCTCCGTATGAGGTCCCGAGTGGCCGTCCTCGCAACGGTGGTCGCGGCGGCGTTGGCTTCCGGAGCCGGAATCGCCCTCGTAGTCGAGAATCGAGAGACCGACGGGGTCCCGTCCGAGACGCGCGAGAGCGACGCTCCGGTTGCGGTACCCATCGAGGGGTCGGGTCGCACGGTGACTGACGCGCCCAGCCCCACCCCGATACTTTCGACGATTTCACCCATTCCCGAGAGTCCGAAGCCCTTCGACGCTCGGCCTGATCCGCCTGACTGGGTGGGGGGGAGGTACAGGGTCCGCTTCGAGATGAAGGCCGATTCCTGCGGGGAGTACGTTCCGAGCCAGGAGCATGACCTCGTGGTATCGAGGGATGGTGAGAACCTGCGTGTGGAGGACACCTACACCGGGTATGTCATGGTGGGCCCTGCCGCAGAGGACGGAACTTTCAGGGTAGAGTTCTCGCACGCGCTGGTCTCAGGCAGTTCCCTGGAGGCCCGCCAGGTGATGACGGGCAAGTTCACCCGCGAAGGACTCGCAGGCGACTTCTTCGCTTACCCGCCAGGTCGTGGCTGCGCAGTGCAGCTCGTCTTCTCCGGACCCAAAGTCTCCTAGCGTTCTGTCTGCGCCCGCTCGCTCTGAGGGAATCGCCCGAGGGCCTGCTTGCACGACCCGATCGTTTCAGCTGACGGCCGTGGCGGCCTGAGCGCGTGGTAGGCCACATCAGGCGGCTCCCGTCTTCGGACTGGTGGGCCGTCAGTTGGCGAAGGGCCTGTCATTGCGGTACTACGAGGCCGGGGAGCAGGAGTCTGAAGGAGGTCGTGTCGCCCAGGAAACCGATTCCGAAGGAAGCGTCGGAAGTGACCACGGTGGCGTATTCGGTAGGCCCGCTTCCAATTGGGCAATCGAGTGTGCCCTCCTTCAGTTCTGCAGGAGAGTCTGCTAACAGGACCTTCGATGTGGAGGGAGCCTCGACGGTTCTCCGGGTGGGGGAGCCCGGCGTGGGGCTCATCGTCGCCGTCGGCGTTGGCGTGGCCTGACAGGAGGGAGCGAGCTGCGAGTGCGACACGCCCGATCCTGCGACCAGCGTCATGCGTGCCTCGCCAGACTGGTTCTGAAGCTCCAGCCTGGAGGCAGTCTGGCTGACCACCGTCCAACCGTCCGGAACGATCACCACGAACCGGCCCAGTGGTATGCGCTTCTCCTCGAAAGACGGACTCTCCGTCGGGCCACCCTCGATTACGGGAGGAGGTGCGACCTCTTCCGGCGAGACCGAATCGGACCGCTGGGGTGCTCGGCCTGAAAGGATCCTTCCGGCGGCAACTGCCGCTGCGGCAGCCGCCACGATCGCCACAGCCGTAACCAGGGCTGCGACCGCCGAAGTCCTGGCCGGACTCCGAGCTCCACCGAAAGTAACCTTGGGTGGCGACGGCGGAGCTTGAGGGGGCGAGGGTGGCGGTTCGCCCGAGGCGAGCCTCCCGGCATCTTCGATGACCGGCGACAAGGTGCCGTATCGCTCGGGCGCGTCTTCGCTGAGGGCCGGGCCTGGTGTCGACTCACGCCCTGACGCCCTCGTGTCGCCGCGCCTGGTCGTCGCGGCGTAAGGAGCCCCTCTGGTTCTGGGTCCTGGGGATTCGGTGGGATATCTCGTGTTCTTGCGACCCATGTCTGCGCTCCAGCCGCGATCAGGTCGCCGTAGCCTCCGGACCATGGTATTGCGCGAAATGCCTGCCGGCAGTAGAGGATCTACTTATAGCCTTGGGTCGGCCCGGTAGAACGGTCGGTACGACCGCTGCGGGGCGATCGGGTGCGTAGCTCAGCGGGAGAGCGCTGCCTTCACACGGCAGAGGTCGCTGGTTCGATCCCAGCCGCACCCACCCGTCCCTGCAAGCCTTGTCCGGGATCGGGCTCGGACGCAGCGGTACCTCATGCGACGCCCCGGTTCAGGCCACCCCTTCCGATTCGGTCACTACGAGTCCTGGCCGCCCCGGCGCCGAGAAATAGGCCCAGATCCCCGTCCCCACACCGGCGAGACCCATCATCAACGCACCGACGAAGGTCAGGAGGGGTTCAGGGTCCACCGAACCCAGCGCCCATCCCAGAACCCCGACGGTGAGGCCCGCAAGACTGCCCAGCAGGCCAAGGCCGACGATCGACCCGACCCCTTTCTTCCCCCTTCGCAGAGGGATGAGAAGGGCTTCCGCGTAAGCGAGGACGGCGAGCAATCCGAGTCCTGCACCGAGGGTGGGAATTGCAAAGAACGTCTTGTTCGTCGGAGCAACCCTCACCGCGAAGCGAGCCTGGCTTTGTGGGCCTGTCGCCTGGGCTTCCCGCACAGGCTCTACGTGGAAGTCGATTCTGGTCGTCCCGGCCACCAGGTACTTGAACTGACGCCCTTCGAACACGTACACGGTCCCGCCATCCTCGACGATGCCGAGCTGCGAATTGACCGGGACCGAGATTCCTCCCGGCAAGCGAACCGTAGCCACCAGGCGAGATGTGCCTCCTGCCGGAGGTTCTCCTGCCGGAGGTCTATCGGGGCGGCCTGGAGGGGATTGGATCTTGACGTCGACGGGGCGGTCGAAGTCGAGGTGCGCCACGTCGCGCCCTACAGGGACGGCCTGAATGAGTACCGGGCGATCGCTCTGGGGAAGCGATTCGGGAGATACTGTCCTGGAGGGACCCAGGAAGGCCAGGGCGATGGCGAGCAGCGCAAGCATCGACGCGCCGATAAGGGATATGGAAGTCGTCTTGCGGATTGCGGGGCGGTAGGCGTCCGAAGCCGGGCGTCCAGCCACTCCGCCTGGGTGCGCGGCTCCGGTACCGCCGATCCCGACAATCTCGGGCCCTGCGACTCCCTGGGAGGGCCCTGAGGCTACCGGATGACCGGGGGGTCCGCTGACAGGGCCAGGGCCTGAGCCGGCGCCAGGGGCGCTCGCCAGGGCCGGCACGCCCTTCTCGGTCAACCGTTCCTCGCCCGGCGCCGGGAGCCTGGGCGCCAGGTCCTTGCCGGGGGAGGCCGGTCGTTCCGTAGCTGCGATTATCGGACCGCCGCCCATGACCGATACCGAAGAGCGACCCAGCCACCCCGGCCCGAAGCTCGCCGTGGCGGCCTCGGCGAGGGCCACTCCGAATTCTTCGGCCGTCTGGTAGCGTGCCTGCGGTCTGGTAGCGAGTCCGTACATCACCACGCGGGCAATTGGCTCGGGAACCTCGGGGGCGACTTCCAGGAGCGGTCGTGGCTGTTCGTGTACGTGCCGGTACATCACCATCAGAGGGTCGCCGTCGTCGGGGAAGGGGAGCCTCCCCGAAAGCAGTTCGTAGAGCACGACAGCGGTCGCGTACACGTCGGTGAAGGGGCCGAGCTCGGAGCCTGTCGCCTGCTCGGGGGCAATGTAAGCCGGCGAGCCGAGTACCTCGCCTGCGCGGGTCCCCATCGTAGAGGCTGCCCCCAGTACCTTGGCGATGCCGAAGTCGGTGACCTTGAGGATCCCGCCTGCCGAAAACATCAGGTTCTCGGGCTTGATGTCCCTGTGGAGGACGCCGTGCCGGTGGGCGAAGTGCAGAGCTGCGCAGGTCGCCAGGGCAATTGCGAGGGAGTCCACGTAGTCGAAGCCCTCGGCGTTGAACCGCTTCCAGACCGTCCCGCCGGGCAGGAATTCCATGATGAGCAGGCATACCCCTTCTTTTTCTATGAAGTCGTAGACGGGCACGATGTGTGGGTGGTCCAGCGAAGCCAGCAACCGCGCCTCGTTGACGAAGCGACGCCTCACGTCCGACTGGGCCGCGAATTCGTAGGGAAGCTGCTTGATGGCCACCTCCCTTCCGAGCTGTCGGTGGCGCGCCTTCAAGACGACGCCCCACGAACCGCGCCCGATCTCTCCCTCGACTTCGTAAGCCGACAAGGCCTCTGTCAGCTCGGGGCTGGTGAAGGCGGTCACGGCCGCGGTACGTCGGGGGGTGGGCCCTGCTCGACGTCGCCGGACGAGGCCGGCCGTACCTTCCTGGTAGGTATCGAGGGGCGGGGGGTGGCCTCGTCGGGCCGGCCTGGTCCTCCAGGAGTCGTCGAGGCGTCAGTGGGGACACCTTGTAGTGATTGCTGGGTCGCCCAGGAATCTGGTCCGGCCGAAGCTGCTCCAGTTAACCGGGCCGTCGGCGACGTCGTCGGGGCGAGCCCTTCCATCGCCTGAGTGGTCTGAGACATGCCGACCTCGGGCATCTGGGGCCGAGAGGGAGTTGGCGACAAAAACCCGCCTATGGTCGACACGATGGTGGGTATGGCGACCAGGGGAATCCAGTTCTCTGCGTCGGGGAGCAGCACCGCCGTAGAGGCCAGCACGAAGACCAGCGAGAAGCCCAGCCCCATGCCGACCGTCGTGAACCTCAAAGCTCGGGAAAACCGGTTCCTCGGGAGCCGCTGCCGAATGAGGGCGGAGAGCAGCGAGGCCAGAGCCAGGACGCTGACTGTCACGACGAATACACCGGTCAGGCCGTAGATGCTCTTGAGACTGCCCGCTATGTCGAGTGCCACCGCCCAGCGCGCTATCGGTACCCTTCCGCTTCCGTACACGGTAACGACGGCGGGTACGAGGCCTGTCGCCTGATCCTTTAGGCAAGCTGCCTCGATTTCGAAGGATGTCTCCAACGTCTCCCCGGGGGGGACCACGGCGGCCGAGACGACGTCGCACCGGAAGACGGGAACTCCCATGACCTTCCCCTCGAAGCGAAGGCCCGTGAGCTCCACCGGATCCGTTCCCCGGTTCTCGGCTCGAATGCGGAACAGGGTGGGTACCGCGGCATCGACCTTGACCGGCGTCTCCTCCCCCTCGACGAGCTTTTTTCCGGCAAGCTCGACCTCTATGCGAAGGGCAGATACCTGCTGTTGGGAGTGAGCCGGGAGGCCCGGCAACCAAAGGGCCGAGGCGAGTGCTGCGAGCGCCGCCATGGTCGAAGGCGCAAGACGGTTGAAGAGTTTCTTCCAAGGCGTACAGGCGCCCGAATTGGTCAAGTAACGTCTCCTCCGGCTGTGCTCCCCGAAGCGGATCCGGGTGCGTACCCCGCCGGGGCGTACATTCTCTCCCCGGTAGCAGTCCCCAGCGCCGCAGGCGCCAGAACACGGTAGAATTTCGATGCCGTAGACCTTGATTTCAAATCTAGGGCACGATATCGACCGTCGCGCGCTGTACCAAAGATATCCCAGGCGCACAGGACCGCGGAGGAGGAGCCGGTGAGCGAAAAGACGATCATAGCTATCTTTCACGACCAGGTCGCCCGCCTGGGTGACCGTACGGCACTCAAGCGCCGCCGGGACGGAGGACTCTGGGAGTCGATCAGCTGGAACGACTACGCCAGGGCCGTGAAGGAGTTCGGGCTGGGCCTCGTGTCGATGGGCTTCGAGCCTGGCCAGACCATGTCGATATTCTCGAACAACAGGCCGGAGTGGCACTTCGCAGATCTGGGATGCATGGCGGTCGGCGGCGTGACGGTCCCGATCTATCAGACTTCGGCTCCCGACCAGATCGCATACATCCTCAACCACTCGGAAGCCCGTTACGTGGTCTGCGAGAACGAGGAATTCGCATCCAAGATCCTCAAGTTGCGCGACAAGCTCGAGACGATCCAGAAGGCTGTCGTGTTAGAAGGCTCTATCGACGATGACCTGGTCGTCTCCTTCGAAGACGTAAGACGCGCCGGGCGCGAGCTTGCCGGCCAGGAGCCGGAACTCTACCAGGAGCGATCCTCCGCCGTCAGTCCCGACGATCTGGCGACCCTCGTTTATACCTCCGGAACCACGGGGATGCCTAAGGGGGCGGAGCTGACCCACGGGAACATCGCCTGGACGGTCCGCTCTCTGCAGCAGGTCGTCAAGGTGAACGAGTATGACCGCATGCTTTCGTTCTTGCCCCTCAGCCACATCCTCGAACGACTCGTCAGCCACTTCAGCCAGATAGCTAACGGGACGACCACCTGGTTCGCCGAGTCGATCGACACCCTCGTGCGCGACCTTCAAGACTGCCAGCCGACGGTCATGGTGGCGGTTCCCAGGGTCTGGGAGAAGGCCTACAACCGCATCAGGGAGGGAATCGAAGAGTCCACGGGGCTCCGCCACACGCTTGCGACGACCGCCATAGACCTGGGGCTACGTGCGGTCGAGGCAGAACAGGCTGGCAGGTCCCTGGGTCTGTGGGACTCGATCCGACTTGCCGTCTTCGACAAGCTGGTGTTCTCCAAGATCCGGTCACAGCTCGGCATGAACTCGGTGCGAATGGCCTTCTCCGGCGCCGCGCCCCTCAACACCGAGGTCTGCAAGTTCTTCCATGCCATCGGCATCAGGATCGCCGAAGGCTACGGCCAGACAGAAGACTGCGGGCCGACCAGCGTCAACCCCCCCGAGAAGATCAAGATCGGAACGGTCGGGCCTCCGATTCCGGGGGTGGAGGTCAAGATAGCCGACGATGGCGAGATTCTGGTCAAGGGCGGCAACGTCTTCCGGGGGTACTACAAGAATCCTGAGGCGACCGCCGAAACCCTGGTAGACGGATGGCTCCACTCTGGAGACGTGGGGAAGCTGGACGACGACGGTTACCTGACGATCACCGACCGCAAGAAGGACCTCATCATCACGGCGGGAGGGAAGAACGTCGCTCCCCAGGAGCTGGAATCCCGGCTGCAACTGGCGCCGATAGTGGACCAGGCCGTCGTCGTGGGAGACGGCCGCAAGTTCCTTTCCGCCCTCATCACGCTCGATTCCGAGGCCGTAGAGAAGTGGGCTGCCGAGAAGGGGAAGTCGGGGTCGGTCTCTGAGCTGGTGGAAGACGAGGACTTGCTCGCAGAGGTCCAGAAGGTCGTCGACGAAGTGAACTCCCACTTCTCCAGCGCCGAGTCGATCAAGAAGTTCAAGGTGCTCGACAAGCCGTTCACGATCGACGGCGGTGAGATAACGCCCACCCTCAAGGTGAGGCGGCGCAACATCGTCCAGAAGTACGCCGACCTGATAGAGGAGATGTACGCCTCCTGAAGTAACGCGGCCAGGGTAGGCGGAACTCAGCCGGAGTTCAGGCCGGCTGCCCGCGAGAAGCCAGGCCGATCGCTAGCGGGTGTGCCGGGGGCTGGCCGTAGAACGAGCGTGGGCTGAGGCGGTCCGGGCGCTGTGCCGAGGGGATACGCCGTCCGGTGGCCAGGACGGTTGGCCTTCTTCGAGGGGGACGGCTGCCGTCTTGAGCAAGTAGGCGACCATAGTCCAGGCACCAGCGACTGCCGCAGCCTCCAGTGCTGCCTGCTTGCCTCCCAGGGTCTCGACGAGCCGCTCCCACAACTCGTCTCCTACCTGTGATCCTTCCCACAGCGTGTCGGTCAACGCGAGCACGGCGCGTTCGGCTCCCTCGAAGCGGTCGGAGTCCTGCCAGCGCCGGACGGCCGCGATCACCTCATCGTCCAGTCCGACAGTCTTAGAGAAACGGTAGTGCTGGGCCCATTCGTACTCGCAACCGTTCAGCCACGCGATCCTCAGGATCACCAGCTCCCTGAGGCGAGGCGGAAGGGAGGACTCGGCCATCAGTCTCGCGGTGGGCTGGAATGCCACCTTCGCCAGGAGGTCGAAGCTCGCCAGCGCCCTCGAAATGTTGAGGTTCGCCACCACTTCCGGAACCCTGGCTCCGCGCAGCGCCTCCCTCGTATCTTCGACCGAGAGAAGGGGAATGCGCCGGCTCTCCGACTGCTCTTGTGCGGGCTCCCTCAAGAATTCTGCGACGAGTGCGGATACGGACTCGGGCGCCTCCAAGGCTGGCAGGTGGCCTAGGTTGCCCAACACTTCCAGTCTGGCATTGGGGATGGAGCGGGCGTATTCCTCGGAGTGTCGGAGAGGAACGATTCCGTCTCGCTCGCCGTGAATTATCAGAGCCGGTGCTCGTACCAGATGCAGACGTCCCCGCAACTTCGGGTCGTGCATGTACGGAGACCAGCCGACTGCAGCCGTGGTCTCCATGGCGCGGAAGAAATGCAGGAGCACGGCGTCCGAGTCGGCCTGTCCTTCCAGTGCAGGGGCGATGTGTTCGAGCAGGTTGCCTCCGTTCGGAAATACGAGCGGCATGAGCTTTACCGGGTCCACTCCGAAGAGTTCGTGGATCGGCGCACCGTCTATGTGTAGCCCCACCGCATCGATGAGGACGAGAGCAGAAACTCGCTCGGGAAACCAGACGGCCAGCTCTGCAGCCAGCCAGCCGCCCAGTGACTGGCCGATTACTGCAGGAGCCTCGAGGTCGAGCACGTCCAAAAGCTGCCGGTAGAAGAAGACGACGTCCTCGATCTCGTGCCATTCGCGGCAGCGTTCCGAGGTTCCGAATCCTGGCATCTCGGGCGCTGTCACGGAAAGGCCACATCTGGCTAGGTTCTCGATGAAGGGGAGTGGGCCGAGCTCGCCGAAGCCGGAGTGCAGGTAGAGGACCTGGGGTCCGCTCCCGGTACGGTAGAGCCTGATTTCAACGCCGTCGACCCGTACGCGTTCCACTTCAAGCCTCCGGCCACGGGGGGCCTTCCGGGAACTCCTTCTGGAGGCGGGGCATCACCTCGGAGGCGAAGAGTTCTAGGTTGGAAACGGTGAGCTCGTGAGGAAGGGTTCCCAGCTGGAAGAGCCCCAGCACGTAACCCGCCCCCAACTTCTGGATTGCCCAGACAAGCTTCTCTGCCACGGTGGTCGGCGAACCGACCACGGCGTACATGCCCGAATCGACTTCCTCCCAGGTCTTGACCGAGAGCATGAAGCTGGACATCGCGCTCCGGATGCGCATGGCCGAAGCGGCGGACGTGTATCCGGGGGGGTTTATCTGCACGCCGTCCAAGAGTCTGTGGGCAAAGTACCAGAAGTGCTCCTCGAACTCCCGTCGGGCCTTTTCGTCCGAGTCCGAGACGTAGATGGGGATCAGCCACCCGAGTGCTTCCGGGTCGGGATCGCGGCCCTTCTCCAGCCATATCCTGCGGAACAGGGAATAGTTCTTCTGGAACACGTCGATGTGGAAGAAGGGGATACCTGTGTACGAGTAGCCTCGATCGGCCACGAGCTCCATCGTCTCCACCGACCCGATGCCAGGAATCCAGATGGGAGGGTGGGGTTCTTGGAGGGGCCTGGGCCAGGGGTTGACGTATCGGATCTTGTAGAACTCGCCGTAGAACTCGAACGGACCCGGGCGGGTCCAGGCTTGCACGACCAGATCCAGAGCCTCGACGAAGCGCCTCCTGGCCTCGGCGGGGTTGATACCGAAGCTGTAGTATTCCGGCCCTCCGCCCACCACCATGCCGGCGATGAGTCTGCCGCCGCTCAGTACGTCCAGGATCGCGTACTCCTCCGCAACTCTCGTCGGGGGGTCGTACAGAGGGAGCGCGTTGCCCACTACGGCGATCTTCACCCGCTCGGTGCGGCGGGCAAGGGTGGCCGCGAAGAGGTTCGGGCTCGGCATGAGGCCGTAAGCGTTCTGGTGGTGTTCGTTGACGACGACCCCGTCGAAGCCGAGTTTCTCCGCCAGCTCCAGCTCGTCGAGGTAACGGTTGTACAGCAGGTGACCCTTTTTCGGGTCGTAGAGGTCGTTGGGGCAGGTGATCCAGGCCGGGCCGTCGTAATCCTGAGGGAGGTAAGGCCACGGCATCAGGTGGAACGAGAAGAACTTCATGTGCAAGCTCCCTGGGTCGGAGTTATGTTACTACGCGGTAACTTATCCGTCAAGAGGTCTGCGGGGGGAAGAAGGACGTCGTCGAAGGGTTGCCGAGTAGGCAGCCCGATTGCCGAGGAGACCTTGCCAGGCGCCCCAGCTCCGGGGCAGCCCATGCCACTCCTAGGGGACTCGGGGAGCGATGACGGCGTGCAATGGCGGAGCGGCGTCGGCTTCCCCACCCATCTTGGCGAGGAGTTCCTCGGCGGAGTCGAGAGGGACCACCTCACGGGGAACCCCTTCGAAGGGGAACTTTCTCGAGGCCAACAAGGTCAGCGCTTCCTCGTATGACGCCGAGTCTACTCCGAGAGCCCCGGCTATGGTCAGCTCCTTGTAGATGACCACGTCCGGGACGAAGCCGGGCGTCTCCGCCGAACCCTTCGTCCCGGCGAGGACGATGCGTCCCCCAGGGGCAGCGAGGGACACGGCTTGGGCCAGGGCGGCCGGGGCCTTGGCGGTAACGTCGACCACGACGTTGGCCAGCCCACCGGAAGCCTTCTTGAGCAGGCGTACCGGGTCGTCCTTCTCGACATCGACTACCAGGTCGGCTCCGAAGGACTCGGCGACTTCCAGCCGAGACCAGTCTCTGGGCCCCTTGCCCGTAACCATGACGAAGCCGGCTCCGGCGTCCTTGCAAGCCGCGAGCGCACAAAGACCCCTGATTCCCGGGCCCAGTATCGCCACCGTCTCGCCGGGCTCGAGCCGGGGGACCTTGACCCCCCACCTGATGCCCGCGCCAAGAGGGTTGAAGAGGGTGGCGACTGCAGGTTCGAGGGATTCGGGAACCTTATGGACCACCGCGTCCGGTGACAGGTACACGAACTCCGAATACCCGCCCCATAGCGAAGGAGTCTTGGCCGTGGAGATGAATCCGTAGGTGTCCAGCAACCCGTGCTTGCCACAGCGACGAAAGTCCCCGCTCTTGCAGGCTTCGCACTCGCGACACGATTGGAAGATGTCGAGGGCGACGCGGTCTCCCCGGTTCACTCCCAGGCGACGACCGGACTCGTCCGAGATGTGCTCCACCACCCCCACGATTTCATGGCCAGGGATGAAGGGGTACGGCGCCGGCAGGGCGCCGGAGTACTGCTCGTGGTCGGTCCCGCAGAGGCCACAGGCCTCCACTCTGAGAACTCCTCCGTCATCGGGTACGTCCGGTTCCAGGTCGGTGAGTTCCAGTCGGCGGGGTCCCAGCAATACCTGAGCCCTGCAGGCGAGCTTCATTCGAGCGCCTCCCTCGGTCCCGTATCGCCGCCTCCGGCAGCCTCCAATCTTAGGGGCTCCGGTAGACCAGTGGGGGAGCAGAGCTCCCCAGCCACAGCTGGCGGTTGCGAGTCGTGCCGGGAAGCCGGCGAAGCACCGCCAGCGACGTCCGAGCCGACGTGGTCTTGTGACTGTAGACCCCTCGAGCACTGCCGGCGAGAGCAACCGGGCCGGAAACGATGAGACCGAAACCGTGTTATCGTATCGGTAGAGGCCCATCCGGGCCGGATTTCGGGCAGTCGAGTGAGCTGGGGAATGCTCGCACAGACTCGGACCGACCTCTACAACCAGCCGACCGGGCTGAATCTCTTCGCCGGCAGCCTCGTGGTGCTCCTGTTCGCTCTGTCAGCGGTCGGCCTTCTCGGCTACTGGCGAAACTCCAGAGCCGGGAGGCTACGAGCAGCCGGCCAGTTTTTCGTCTTCCTCGTATATGGGACCGTGGCGTTCCAGGTCGTCCACACCGTCGAACACCTCCTCCAGTTCGGGTTCTGGGTAAGGCGTCCTTACGTCATGCCGTGGCTCTCGCCGTGGGCCCTCTCGGCCCAGAAGGGACTCACTTCGCTCTTCGATCCCCAGGCCCGTGTGCAGTCCGGCAACGAGTTGCTGCACCTGCTGGGCAACGGCATCTTCTTGGCCGGACTCGTCGCCATGGCAGACGCTCTGAAGCGATCAGGGGTTGCCCTTGCTAATCGGCGCTTTTCGGTCTGGGCCTTCTGGACGGAGGGGGTCCACTTCGCCGAGCACATACTGCTCACTGCGACCTGGTTCGCATTCGGACTCCCGTGGGGGACCTCGACGCTGTTCGGTCATGCGTACAGGATGTCGGCGCCATGGGGGCCGGGCATCCGGATCATCTGGCACTTCGTCGCCAATGCGGTCCCGATGGTGCTGGTGCTTATGGGACTGAGAGAGGTTAGGCAGGCCGGCCTGCTGGACGAATCTGGCTTCGTCGAAAGGCTCTCCGCTAGGGGAGAGCCTGCCCTCGAGGGCAGTCCTGCTCGCTGACAACCAGCCTGGAGCCGGTCCGCACATTCTCGACTTCCTGACGGCAGCCGCTCCTGGGCCAGTAGACTTCGAGGTCGACGACCTCGGCAGTTCCCAGTCCGAAGTGCAGGACCGGCTCGTTCTGCCCCAGGAAGCTCGAGCCCCCCACGAGTTCCTTGACCCAGGCTTTCCCCTCGGCTGTGCGTACTCGGACGATCGCCCCGATTCCTCCCCTGTTCGATCCGCCTTCGGCGGCTCCTGCACCCCTGGGCTCGACGACCAGCCAGGTTCCTGACGCCCGTCCTCCTCCCTGATTCTGGAACAGCCTGGGACGGTCCGAGTTCTGGACGACGAAAAGGTCCAGGAAGCCGTTCTTGTCATGATCGAAGACCACCAGCCCCTTCCCCCGCCGTACCGAGTCGAGCCCTGCCCTCTCGCTCACCGCGAGAAAGCTCTTGCCGTCCAGGTTCTTCCACAAGAAACTCGGGTCCTCGAAGAAGTTGTCTGCCCTGAAGTCCGGGTAAGGGTAGAACTGGCCAGCGGCCTGGGCGAGGTCGAGGAGTCCGTCGTTGTCGAAGTCCAGAAATGACGCTCCCCACCCCCACCTTCCGTCCCGGACCCCGGCCTCGTCGGTGGTGTCTTCGAATGTCCGGTCACCCCGGTTCCTGAATAGGCGGTTCCCGCTTATGCCCCAGTGGGCGCAGATCTCCTCCTCGTTGTGGGCGACCTCGCACTGCTCCGTCTGGTAGATGGAGCTTACGAAGACGTCCACTAGCCCGTCGCTGTCGTAGTCGCCCAGGGCGAGGCCCATCCCGTTCTCTTCGGTCCCCAGCCCGGATGCAACGGTGCCGTCGGTGAAGGTGCCGTCTCCGTCGTTCCAGTAGATGCGCGTCGATTTGAAGTCGCCGACCAGCAGCAGGTCCTGGAACCCGTCGCCATCGAGGTCGACGAAGGCAGGTGTCCACCAGAAGCGGCCGGTCAGAAGCCCGCCGATTTTCTGAGGGGTGACTCCCGCTTTCTCGGAAACGTCTTCGAAGTGGCCAGGTGCGCGGGCGCCTCGGTTCCGCAGGAGCCTCGAGTCTGCCGGTGCGTGAGGGAAGGTGAGGTCGAAGCGCCACTCGCCAAAATAAAGATCGACGTAGCCGTCCCTGTCGTAGTCGCCCGCTGCGATGCCGTAGCCGTAGACGCTAGGATCCGACCTGGGTTCACCGAGACCCCGCTCAACGCCTTGCTCGTCGAAGCGGCCCCTGCAGTCTCCCATGAACAACAGGTTGCGCCTGTCGTAGACGACCGTCATCACGATGTCCAGACACCCGTCGTCGTCCACGTCCACGAACGCGGCCCCGTTGGAGTTCCTGGCGGCGGGAATGTCAAGCCCCGAGCCTCCAGTGACGTCCTCGAAGCGTTCGCCACCCTGGTTCCGATACAGAATCGGGCCTTCGCCGACGCGGGTGACGAGGAGGTCCACGAAGCCGTCACCGTCGTAGTCGGCTGCCGCTGCACCTCCGCTCATGTACAGTGGTCCGCAAGGCGGTGGGTCGAAGCACCCGTAGGGGCGAAACTGCACGTAGTCGACACCGATCTCTTTCGACACTTCCGCAAACAGGTCGGGGGGAGGTTTGCTCGATTTATCCGAGCTGAGCAGGGCAACGGCCCCGACGAGGACAAGAAGGGTCACCGCCGCTGCCCCCGTCGAGACCGCCAGCCTTCGCCTCAACAAAACCCCCAGCATCCTCGAACACTGCACGCAGCTACCAGGGTAGCCGAGACCAGCTGAAGGACAGATTCCGCAGATCTCGCTCCGACGAGACCCCTGCGGCGAGGTCGGGGTCCGTGTGCTGCTCTGCTTGCACGGTGAGGGGCAGCGAGGCCGGACCGGCAGGGGAGGTTCGGCGGGGTCGTGGAGGTGAGGCGCGGATAAGTCTTGTCGGGGGCCCGAGACAGAACTTACCTTAGCTGTACCTGGCCGGTCCCTGGACGTGGGCGTGCCACACGCCATGTCGCTTGCCGCTCAGGAGGATCGACGTGACCAATCTGACCGTCAAGGGATTCGAATCCGCGGTCGTATCGTCAAGCTCTTCGGTGCTCGATGCTCTGGAAAGGAAGTTTCCTTCCGTAGTGGACCGCGCGGTGGCAGCGGTGGTCGACGGCCAGCTGGTCGACCTTGCGACATCGCTGGAGGGAGTCCGGGAAGCAAGAGTCGTTACCCTCGAGGACCCCGAAGGCCTTCAGGTTCTGAGGCACTCGGCCGCACACGTACTCGCCCAGGCTGTCTTGAGCCTCTTCGAAGACGCCAAGTACGCCATCGGCCCGCCTACCGAAGACGGGTTCTACTACGACTTCGATGTCGGACGTCCCTTCACCGAAGAGGACCTTCAGGCCATCGAGGCGCGCATGCGGGAGATCGTCGAGGCGGACCAGCCGTTCCTCAGGGAGGAGCTTCCCACCGAAGAGGCCAGGAAGGTCTTCGCCGACCAGCCCTACAAGATCGAGATCATCGACGCCGTGGACGAGTCCGAGGGGGCCTCCGGAGCCACCGTCAGCATCTACAGGAACCCCCCGGGCTTCGTGGACCTGTGCCGCGGTCCGCACGTGCCCTCTACCGGGTTCGTACGGCACTTCAAGCTACTGCGCGTCGCGGGAGCTTACTGGAGGGGCGACGCGAGGAATCCCCAGCTTCAGCGAGTCTACGGGACCGTCTGGCCGACTCAGCAGGAGCTGGAAACCTTCTTGCACCGCATGGAGGAGGCAGGCAGGAGGGACCACCGGCGAATCGGACCCGAGCTCGACCTCTTCTCCTTTCCCTCGGAGCTCGGGAGTGGTCTGGCCGTCTGGCATCCCAAGGGCGCTGCGGTGAGAAAGGTGCTGGAGGACTTCTCGAGGGACGAGCACGAGAAGGCCGGCTACCGCCTGGTCTTCTCCCCTCACGTCGCTCGTTCGGTGCTATGGGAGACGAGCGGACATCTCGACTTCTATGCCAACCTGATGTTCCCTCCGATGGAGCTGGAGGGTTCCACTTACTACGTCAAGCCCATGAACTGCCCATTTCACGTGACGATCTACAAGAGCAGGACCCGCTCTTACCGGGAATTTCCCCTCCGGTTCTACGAGCTCGGCACGGTCTACAGGATGGAGCCCTCCGGAGTCGTTCACGGGCTGCTCAGGGCTAGGGGATTCACGCAGGACGACTCTCACATCTTCTGCTCGGAAGACCAGCTCGAGGGTGAAATCATTTCGCTGATCGAGTTCATGACGCGGGTTGTGGGGACCTTCGGCTTCGAGGAGTTCTCTGCCAGTCTCTCGACAAGGCCCGAGGAAAAGTCGGTCGGTTCGGACGAGATCTGGAGGCGGGCCACGGCCGCCCTGGAGGCGGGTCTGCGGGCCACTGGACTCGACTTCGAGGTCGACGAGGGAGGCGGGGCCTTCTACGGTCCCAAGATCGACATTCACATAGCAGATGCCATCGGGAGGAAGTGGCAGCTCTCCACCATCCAGCTCGACTTCAACTTGCCGGAGCTTTTCGACCTGGAGTACATGGGGGAAGACAACAGGCGCCACCGCCCGATCATGATCCACCGGGCGATGTACGGCTCGATCGAGAGGTTCTTCGGGATCCTGGTGGAGCACTACGCAGGGGCCTTCCCGACCTGGCTAGCACCCGTACAGCTGAAGGTCTTGCCGGTGGCTGACCGTCACTTCGACTACGCAAGGAAGGTGGAGGAGGAGGCCAGAGCCAGGCGGATCCGCTGCGAGGTGGACAACTCGAGGGAGACTCTCGGCAACAAGATCCGAAGGGCGCAGCTGGAAAAGGTCCCGTACGTGGTCGTCGTGGGAGACTCGGACGTGGGAGCCGGCACGGCCGGCCTGAGGTTGCGAGACGGGACGGACCGAAGAGGGGTGCCCGTGGAGGAGATCCTGGACACAATCGCTTCCGACGTGGCGGAGCGGCGCTGAAGTGGACAGACTCTGGGCCGCCTGGCGGATGGCTTACATCGACCAAGCCGTCTCAGCCGAAGAGACCGAGCAGCGCTGCATCTTCTGCGAGCTGCCTCAGGTCGAAGACCCCTCCCAGTCGATGGTGGTCTACCGAGGGCGCACGGCCTTTGCGGTACTCAACATCTTCCCTTACAACGTGGGCCACACCATGGTCGCGCCCTATCAGCACGCCGACACCCTCGAGCACCTCGAGCAGCAGGCTCGTATCGAGCTCATCGATCTCACTGCCGAGGTGGTCGCGGCGCTCCGGAGAGCCTACTCTCCGGACGGGTTCAACCTGGGTATGAACCTCGGTCGGGTGGCAGGGGCCGGGTTCCCCGGCCACCTTCACATGCACGTCGTTCCCAGGTGGTCAGGCGACACGAACTTCATGCCCGTGGTAGGGGAGACCAAGGTCCTCCCCGAGGACCTCTCGACCACCTATGAGAAGGTGAGGAAGGCATTGCAGGCGGGCCAGCAGACAGGGCCACGCTGAGCGTCCTTGAGGCGATGAGCGACGACTCTTCCGAGGCTCCAGAAGAAGAAATCCCACAAGACCTGGTACCTGGTGCGCTCCCCGAGGAGTACGAGTTTCCGGACCTGCGCAGGCGGGCATACGGCGGATTCCTGGTGCTCGCGGGGGGGTTGCTGGCACTTGCAGCAGCCTTCCGCCTGGAGAGCCCGTACGTGAACAGGGGCTGGCTGGCAGCCGCAGTCCTCGGAATTCTGGTCGGTCTTTACATCCTCTCGTGCTCCTGGAAGCTGAAGGTTTCCGAGAAGGAGGCGATCCTCAGGGCTGCCGAGGAGCTTTCCTTCCCGATCGGCCCTGCCTCCATCAGCATCGGTTGGCGCGGTCTGCGATCCCGCCCCGTGTGGCGGGTGCTGGCTTATTCCCCCGAGACCCCGAGACCTGCCAGGAGGGGCTTCGTCGCAATCGACGCCGTCTCCGGGGAGGTCATCGACAAGATCGACGAGAAGAACCCCGAAGGCGACTGGGAGGGCGCTGCGGAGGACGCGGGTTCCTGACGGCAGCCGACGGCGCTTCGGAATTGCCGGCCCTGGCTACGCTCCACCCGGTGGCCTCAACGGCTCTTCTCGTCCGCTTCCTCCGTTGCGGAATGGAGAACCCCAAGAAGTTCTCCCACCGCACGGGATAGCAACGTCAGGCGAAAGGCTCCGAAGGCCCTCTCTATGTGGCCGAGGGATTCTCTCATGTCGGGGAGCTGGCTTTCGACGATCTGCTTCCCCTCGGGGGTCAAGAGCACGGGCGTGCAGCGGCGGTCTGTCTGATCCCTCGCTCTGGTGACGAGACCCTTCTTCTCCAGAGCCGAGATTACCTGGCTCATGCCGCCCGGCGTCACGAGAAGGGACGCCGCGAGGTCTGCAGGGCGGGTCGGCCCCTTCAAGTAAAGTTCCACGAGGACCCACCCGGCACTGGATCTCAGGCCGAAGCGTGTCCAGTGCCGCGCTTCGAGCCTAGCGATCGCGATGCCCGCAGTCCTGATGAGGGCTATGGCATCGAAGGAGGCTGCCGGGAGGGAGAGCTCGGCCGAAACCGAGGCGAGGTCGAGGTTGTGTCCCAGGAACCAGGTCCTGGGGTCTCTGGCGGGGTATTCGAGTTCGCCCCCCTTTGCTCGGGGCTTCGCAACATCCATGACCGAGAAGACAGCCCTCTTGTCCAGGGGACCCTCCGGACGTCGCACCGGGACGTCGAGCCGGCTTTGGCTGCGCCGGAGATTGACACGACCGCAGTGCCGTAGATAGTTTAGCACTAAACGATTTCCTCGTCCCCAGGCCAGAAGGAGGCCCGTTGCTGGAAAGAATCGCCCGCTTTTCGGTGTCGCACCGCACGGTGGTGCTGGGGCTGTGGATTCTCGCCATCGTCAGCGCTGGCGTGGCCGCTTCGCGACTGGGACCCAGGTACTCGAACGAGTTCCGTCTCCCCGCCTCCGAGTCCCAGAGGGTTTCCGAACTGCTGGAGTCCGAGTTCCCCGACTTCAGGGGTCAGCCCGTCCAGATTGTCTTCCGGTCGGAACGAGGCGTGGCGGATCCGGAGACGAGGCAGCGCATGGAGGATCTCTTCTCGAAGGTCGGCGAGCTTCCGCACGTCGCGGGGGTGCGGTCGCCTTACCAGGGTGGTGGCGGGATATCACCGGACGGGCACGTCGCTTTCGGCACGGTCGAGCTCGACGTGGACCCCACGGAGGTCCCAAGAGAAGACATCGCAACGCTCAGGGACACGATCGTGGGGGCTTCCCAGCCCGGACTACAGGTCGAAGCCGGAGGGATGGTGATCGGCCTCGCAGACCTTCCCGAGCTCGGTCGGGCCGAGCTCGTGGGACTCGGTGTGGCCGTCGTCGTTCTGCTGGTGGCCTTCGGTTCGGTCCTGGCGACGGGCTTGCCGATAATGACGGCCATCTTCACCCTGGCGACGGCCATGTCCCTCATCGTGGGCCTCAGCCATGTCTTGAAGGTCCCGATCTTCGCCCCGGACCTCGCCCGCATGATCGGGCTGGGTGTCGGAATCGACTATGCGTTGCTCGTCGTGACCCGCTTCAGGGAAAACCTCCATGCAGGCGCCGATCCGAAAGAGGCGTCGGTCATGGCCATAAAGACGGCAGGGCGTTCTGTGTTGTTTGCGGGGATAATCGTCGCCATCTCCCTCCTGGGGCTATTCGCCATGGGCCTGGACTTCGTCAACGGCATGGCCATCTCGGCCGGCATGGCGGTCCTCCTGGCCATCGCCGCGTCGCTGACGCTTCTTCCCGTAGCCCTGGTGACCCTCGGACACGGAATCGACAAGCTGAAGATCCCGGTCTTCACGCGGGACGAAAGTGATTTCAGGCGTTCCTGGTCGCACCGGTGGTCGCGTCTGGTCCAGCGCAGGCCGTGGACGGCCGCCACCTTGTCGGCGGGAGTACTGCTGACTCTCGCGATCCCGGCTCTCTCCATCGACCTGGGGGCAGCCGATGTCGGCAACACCCCGACGACTCGCACTCAGAGGAGAGCGTACGACCTGCTCAGCGAAGCCTTCGGCCCGGGCTTCAACGGCCCGGTCATCGTCCTGGTTCGGATGCCCGAGGGATTCGAGGCCGAGACCCGTGGACTTGGCCCCTCGACGCCGGCCCCAGGCGATCCGGTGGCTGAGGGCGGCGCTGCTCCGACAGGCAGCGCAGAAGCCGGAGGTGGTGGTGCCCATCCTATCCCCGAAGGCATGCCGCCGCTCCCTCCCAGTGTCAGGGAGGTTTACGAGGGTATTGCGGGCCTCGAAGGAGTTGTTCAGGTCACCCCGCCGCTTCCCGCACCTTCAGGTTCGGCCTTTCTCATGCAGGCGATCCCCTCATGGGCTCCCCAGGAGAAGGAGACCAGAGAACTGATCCACTCGATGAGGGAATACGCCAGGAACCTCAGCGGCGAAGGCGGCGAGGTGCTCGTCGGCGGTCTCACGGCTGCATTCGTCGATCTCTCGGACTATCTCTCCGAGCGACTGGTGTGGCTGATCGCAGGGGTGATTTCTCTGTCGTTCCTCCTCTTGACGGTAGTCTTCCGGTCGCTTCTGGTGCCGCTCAAGGCGGCTGTGATGAACGTGCTCTCGATCGGGGCTTCTTATGGCGTGGTCGTTGCAATATTCCAGTGGGGATGGCTCAAGGACCTGGTCGGGCTCGAGAGAACAGGTCCGATAGAGCCCTATCTCCCGATGATGATGTTCGCCATTCTCTTCGGTCTGTCGATGGACTACGAGGTCTTCCTGATCTCCCGGATACGGGAGGAGTACGACCGGAGCGGTGACGCCAACTCGTCCGTAGCCGATGGGTTGGCTGCTACCGCCCGCGTGATCTCGGCAGCGGCGGCGATCATGGTGGCGGTTTTCCTGGCGTTCGTCGCGAATGAGCAGCGGATCCTCAAGCTCTTCGGTATCGGGCTGGCCACGGCGATATTCGTGGACGCCACCCTCGCAAGGCTCGTCCTCGTGCCCGCCACGATGCAGCTCCTGGGGAGGGCGAACTGGTGGCTTCCCAGCTGGCTAGATCGGATCATTCCTACTGTGCGATTCGAGGGAGGAACCGAAGCGGACGTCGAGAAGCCGAGCGGTTCGGCGGAAGAGCCGGAAACGGCTGTCGACGGGGAGGCGCGTTCGGAGAAGGAAGACCTCGAAGCTAAGAAGCCTGCGACTCGGCCTTGACCTTGTCTGCTATGTGGGCCGGCACCTCTTCGTAGTGGCTGAACTTCAGCGTGAACCTTCCCTGGCCGCCTGTTATCGATCTCAGGTCCGCCGAGTATCTGAGCAGCTCGGCCTGGGGGACCTTAGCTCGAATTGCCGTATAACCGATCTCGGCCGGTTCGGTACCCAGGATCCTGCCGCGCTTGGCGTTCAGGTCCCCCTGGACGTCTCCGACCTTGTCGTCGGGTACTACGACTGCCAGGTCCATGATCGGCTCCAGAAGCACCACCCCTGCCTGGGGAAGGGCAGCCTGCAAGGCCAGGGACCCGGCCATCTTGAAGCTGAGTTCGTTGGAGTCGACCGGGTGGTGCTTGCCGTCTACCAGAGTGACCTTGATGTCGACCAAAGGGTATCCAGCGAAGAAGCCCCGCTCCATCGCCTCCCTGACACCTTTCTCGACAGCAGGAATGAAGCCCTTGGGTATGGCACCGCCGACGATCTGGTCCACGAACTCGAATCCGGCGTCCCGAGGCAGGGGCTCGATCTGGATCACGGCAACCCCGAACTGGCCATGGCCGCCGGTCTGCTTCTTGTGCTTGCCCTCGGCCTGGGCCGGCTTGGTGATCGTCTCTCTGTAGCTGACCTTCGGCAACGAGGTGTCCACCTCGACGCCGAACTTGCGCTTGAGCTTCTCCAATGTCGCTGCGAGGTGGGTGTCTCCCAGTCCCGAAAGGATCAGCTGCCGCGTCTCCGTGTTGTGTCTGAGCTGCAACGTGGGATCTTCCTCGGCCAGGCGCTGCAAGCCCTGGCTCAGCTTGTCCTCGTCGCCCTTCGACCTTGGCGCAACCGCCAGGCTGTAGACCGGCTCGGGAAGGCGCATCGGCGGAAGGACGAGCGAGACCCCCTTTCCAGTCAGGGTGTCACCGGTCCTCGTGTCGGCAAGCTTCGCGACGGCTGCGATGTCACCCATGGAGAGCGCCTCGACCTCGATGTGCTCCTTGCCCCTCAAGGCGAAGACCTGGTGGAGCCTTTCCTCGTGTCCCCTCGTGGTGTTGATGACCACCATGTCGCCCTTCAGCGAGCCCGAGAGGATGCGGAATACCGAGAGCTTGCCGATGAATGGGTCCGCTATCGTCTTGAAGACCCTGGCCACGAAGGGTCCGGACGGGCTCGCCTCCAGCGATGCCGATTCCTGGGAGTCCGGGGCAGCGAAGCCCTGCACTACCTTGTGCTCGAGGGGCGAGGGGCCGTACTCGGTGATGAAATCGAGAAGAAGGTCGACTCCCAGAGGACGCGCAGCCGAGCCCGCGAGGACGGGGTGGACCTGCCCCGTGGCAATGGCCCTGGACAGCCCCTCAGCGTACGCCTTCTCTTCGATGTCTCCGGTTTCCAGGTAGGTGTCGAGCAGGGTCTCGTCGGTTTCGGCCACCGACTCGAGGAGGGCATTTCGGGCATCCTCGAGGTCCACTTCCGAGGGCGGCGGGCTATCGGAAGGAGCTCCTTGCGCAGACCCCTTCTCGTACGAGTAGCCCTTGCCGGAGAACACGTCCACCAGCCCTTCCAGGCGGTCCTCGGCTCCTAGCTGTGCCTGGAAGGCGACTATGCCCGAGCCGAACGCCTCCCGAAGGCCTGAAACTGACTCCTCGATTGACGCCCTCTCCTTGTCGAGCTTGTTCAAGAAGATGATCGCGGGAACACCGAGGTCCTTGGCCACCTTCCAGTAGTGACGGGTCTGGACCTGGGCGCCGTCCACAGCGCTCACGACGAACACAGCCAGGTCGGCTGCGTACAGGGAAGCCATGGCCTCGCCTTCGAAGTCGGGTGAGCCCGGGGTGTCGATCAGGTTGACCTTGTAGCCCTTCCACTCGAGCGGAGCCAGTGCCAGCGAGATCGAAAATCCCCTCTTGGTCTCCTCGGGTTCGTAGTCGCAGACCGTGTTCCCGTCCTCAATCCGCCCCTGGCGCCCCACGGCGCCGGCGGCGAACAGGCATGCCTCGGCGAGGGTCGTCTTGCCGCTTCCGTTGTGGCCCAGCAGGGCGACGTTGCGAATCTTCTCTGCCGGGTATTGCTTCACCGCAACCACCTCACACTGCTCGTCTGGGCAATCTTAGCCTCAGGGGCCGGAGGGCGAAACTCGACCAGCCAGGCGTACCGCACGGCATGGATGCCGGTGAGCTGTCCTCTTTGCTTTCGAGCATGGCCAGCTGCTTACCGGTCGGGCTATCCTTTCCATCCAGGGGCCCTCTCCGGAAGGCCGCACTCGATGAGGCTGGAAGCCTCCTCGTAAAGAAGCTCTGAACGGACCCGCATGCTCGACAAGCAACTCAGAGGCAAGGTAGAACGCTTCACCGAGCCAGTAGGTCGCACGCTGGTCCGGTTGGGGTTCTCGGCGAACAAGCTCACGGTCACCGGCCTCACGATCAACCTGGTAGCCGCAGGTGTGGTTTCTACCGGGCGCTACGGGCTGGCTCTCTCCATAGGTGCGGTGGGTACCGCCCTGGACATGCTGGACGGCGCCGTTGCCAAGGCCGGCCAGACAGTCTCGCGGAGGGGGGCATTTCTCGATTCGGTAGCCGACCGGGTGTCCGAATGTGCGATGTTCTCGGGCCTGGCATGGCACCTGTCGACCTACGACCGGTCGCTGGCGTTCCTGGGCATGGTCTCGCTCGGCTTGTCGCTCATCATCTCTTACGAGAGAGCAAAGGCGGAGGCGCTGGGGCTCGACGGCAAGGGTGGCCTCTTCGAACGAGGCGAGCGCCTGATCGTCCTAGGGGTGGCGGTCGGCGTTCCCGGAGCCATGGGACCCGCTCTTTGGGTCATGACGGTGGGTACAGCCTTCACTGTGGTCCAGCGCTTCGTTTCGATAGTCCGTCAGTCGGAGCCGCCTCCGCGGCCTGTCGGAATCGAGCCCTACAGGATCAGCGTGGCAGAGCTCAGACGCCGGGGAGCGCTCGCCAGGGATCGTTACAGGTCGAGAAGGCGGGCGGGAGGAAGGCAGAGGTGGGTCGCCCTGTCGCGGCGCTCCTGGGGCACTCGCTCGAGGGATAGGTGACCGAGCCAGAGCCCGGCCCTGAAAGTCCCCTCGGGCCCGAGGACGAGACCGCGAGCGTCGACGATTACCGGACGCCTTTGCCGTCTGCCCGGCACGCGCCCGAGGGTCCGTGGGAGCGATTCCGGTCCTCGGAGGTCGGCCCGTGGATCTCGTACCTTTGGGCTCGTCTCGGAGAAGGCTTCGCTCGCATCCTCCCGGAAGCAGTGGCAGATCCCGTTATTGCCGCCCTACGCATTGCCTACTCACGACTCTCGAGAAGGCGCATGCTGATGATGCGCTTGCACCTGGAAAAGGTGGTCGGGTCGCTGGGCGAGCAGGAGGCTGCCGTCCGCATGCGCAGGGCTACGGAACTTTACGCCCGCTACTGGTACGAGACGTTCCGCCTGCCTTCGGTACCCACGGAGGAAATCCTGTCGGCAGTCGAGACAGAGGGTGAGGAGCTGCTCGAGAGCTCGCTTCGGCGTGGCCGAGGGGTAGTGCTGGCCTTGCCTCACCTCGGGAACTGGGATGTTGCGGGCTGTTACGTATCCCAGAAGTACTCCACGGTCCTGTCGGTCGCCGAATACCTGCGCCCCAGGGCGGCCTTCCTGCACTGGAAGAAGACCCGTGAGAAGCTAGGTATGCGCATCGTCCCGCTCGACGGGACTTCCGCTCCGGCAAGGGAGGCGATAAGGCATCTGAGGGGCGGAGGAATCGTGGGTTTGGTAGCGGACAGGCAGATCGGCAGCGGTGGGGTGGAGGTGGAGTTTTTCGGGGAAAAGACGAAAGTTCCGTCGGGGCCGGCGACCCTGGCGCTTCGTACAGGGGCCGAGCTGATGCCGGTCGGGCTTTACATGCTTGAAGGTGGCCGTCACCTCGGGGTCCTGAAGCCTCCGATCAGGATAGAGCGCGCCGGGGACCTGAGGAGCTCGGTCCTGGCCGCTACCCAGGCGCTCGTGAGCGAATTCGAGGACCTGATAAGGCGCGACCCCGAACAGTGGCACCTCTTCACGCCGTTCTGGCCTTCGGACTGGAGGGCCCTTGGAGTGGAGCCGCCGGACTGACGCTCCGGCTGCCTATGCGGATCGCTCTGGTCTGTCCTTACTCCTTTTCCTGGCCGGGTGGTGTCCAGAGCCACGTCCGCGCTCTGGCGGAACACCTGGCCGCAGCCGGCCACCGCGTGGCCGTTTACGCCCCCATTGACGGGGGGGTGACTTGGCCGACCGACCCAGCTTCGGGCAGGGCACGTCCTATTACAGGTGGTGATCACTCGGGCTGGGAGGGGTCTGCGGCGGGCCCCCAAGGGCGACAGGTGAAGCTGTTCTCGCTGGGGCGCAGCCTGCCGGTTCCCGCAAACAGATCGGTCGCACGCCTTGCGTTTTCGCCGATGGTCCGAAAGAGGTTGCGAGAGGGCCTGGAGAGCTTCGCTCCGGAAGTGGTACACCTGCACGAGCCCCTCCAAGCAGGGGTCTCTCTGTACATGCTGACGCTCGCTCGAAGGCCGCCGACGGTGGGGACATTCCACGCGGCGGCCGACCGCATGCCCTTTTACGATTGGTTCAGGCGTCCTCTGCACAGGCTGCTCGAGAGGGTGGACGTCCTGGCCGCGGTATCCCCGGCTGCCCGCGAGCTGGTAAGAACTCACTTCGGCGACGAACTCGCCTCCCGTGTCCGAATATTGCCCAACGGCCTGGACGTCGCTAGATTTGCCGTCGCCTCCCGTCCTTTGGCCGAGCGCGGCCTCACCGTGTTGTTCGTCGGGAGGCTGGAGAAGCGCAAGGGTTGCGAGGTGTTGCTCCGGGCGTGGCCCGCAATCCTCGAGTCAGAGCCTCGTGCAGTCTTGCGTGTAATAGGAGACGGTCCACTTCGTGAGAGCCTGGAGTCGGCCGCTTCCGGGCTGTCGGGGGTGGTTTTCGAAGGTCAGGTGGACGACGATGCCCTGGTGCGGGCTTACGGAAGCGCTCGGGTGGTGTGCGTGCCCTCGCTCGGCTCCGAGTCGTTCGGGATCGTGGTCCTGGAGGCCATGGCCGCGGGTGCCTGCGTCGTGGCTTCTGATCTGGCCGGATACCGCTGGGTCGGTGAAGGAAAGATCAGGCTCGTGCCTCCCGACGACCCTGAAGCCCTTGCCGGGGCGGTCTCCGAGCTGCTCCGGTCCGACCAGGAGGCGGAGAGCTTGTCGGCAGAGGGTCGCAAGCGGGCAGCTGACTTCGACTGGGAACGCTTGTTGCCCGACGTCGTCTCGACTTACGAGGAGGCGGTGTCCGCACGGACCCAGGGCTCTCGTGCACGGCGGCTTCCCTGAGGGGTCCGAGGAGTCAGGAGCGACATGGATACCTCGGTGCTGATGAAGGACTGCCTCGAGCTTGCAGAACGTATCAGGGAGGCGGTCAGCCCCGCGATGGGTAGGTTCGGCGCCAGGCGGCAAGTAGGGGTGGCGGTGGGAGGAGACGCCACCATGGAAATCGACCGCGTGGCCGAGGCCGTCGTGGGGCGCTTCCAGGAGGAGCGGGGCATCTACTCGGTCTACACCGAGGATGCCGGACTGAAGAGCGTCCCCCAAGCCGAAGCAATTCTCGTCGTCGACCCCATCGACGGCACCAGGCCGGCTGCGGCGGGATTCGAGGCAGGCTGCGTCTCCGTGGCAGCCACCTCCGTCCTCGAAGGGCCCACCCTCGACGACGTGGTAGTGGGCTGCGTCGTGGAGATCAAGTCCGGCACCCGCTTCATCGCGGTATCGGACGGTACGGTGCGAATCGAGGTCGACGGATCTACGGTGGAACCGTCTCCTACCCGGCAGGTCGACCTCACCACCATGTTCTGGGCCGGCGGGTACAGGGGCCGCCCCTATCTTCCGCTCTCCGCCGCGTTGAGCCGGATCGCCGACCTCTGCGCGATCGGGGGATCGACGTTCGACCTGGGATCGGCCAGCTACATCATGACCCGTATAGTCACCGGTCAGCTCGATGCCTACATCGACCCCGCACTGAGACTTTTGGCGACCTACCCCGACCTGGAAGCAGAGTTCCTCAGAGCCGGGCGCGGTTCGGTGGTCTGCAACGCCCCCTACGACATCGCCGCCGCATACTTGTGTCTCAAGAACGCAGGTTGCCCGGTGACCGATGCGTGGGGCCGTCCCCTCGGGCGTCGTATGTTGCTGGGTTCTTCCAGGGACGATCAGGTCTCGGTCGTAGCCGCTTCCAACGAGGAACTGCACCGCCGCATCCTGGCAGAGCTCGACAAGTCAATCGCCGCCATGGAGGCCCTGATCCCGGCTATCGTGGCGTACGCGGGTTCCCTCGAGGGAGGGACGCTTACCGGATAGGAGAGCACGATGATCTTGTTCGGAGTGATTTTCCTCGCCGTAGTCGTGGCGCTGGTCGCCTGGGGGATAGGGATCTGGAACTCGATCATCCGACTGGAGAACCGGATCGACAACGCCTGGAGCCAGATCGACGTCCAGATAAAGCGGCGGCTCGACCTGATCCCCAACCTCGTGGAGACCGTAAAAGGGTACGCAGCCCACGAGAGGGAGACCCTGGACCGGGTGGTGCAGGCCCGCAACCAAGCCATCGCTGCCCAGGGGCCCCGGGAGCAGGGACAAGCACAAAACGTTCTGACCGACGCATTGAGGAACCTGTTCGCCCTCGCCGAGGCATACCCCGACCTCAAGGCGAACCAGAACTTCCTCCAGCTTCAAGAGGAGCTGACCGCAACGGAAGACCGCATAGCCTACGCGCGGCAGTTCTACAACGACACGGTCTTGCTCTTCAACAACAGAATCGAGACTTTTCCAGGGCTGCTGTTCAAGGGGGGCCGCACGCCTCGGGAGATGTTCGAGGAGCCAGGCCTGGACCGCTCCACGCCTCCTCAGGTCAGTTTCACCTGACCATAAGGGAATCGGTCATCGGTCGGGCATCGCCGCTCCGGCGATCCGCCCCGAGGGGCTACGGCGGCCGCGGCATTCCGTACTCTTCTGCCCTCCGTCGCACGGCTCCTTCCGCGGTGGGCGCCACATGGGGGCTGCGAGGGTGAAGCCCGCTGCCTCTCGGGCGGGGTCTCGTGGCCGGCTGGCCCGTGCCGGACCCCGGGGCGTGCCCGCGCCAGTTACCCGAGCAGTAGTGGGCGACTGAAGTCGAGGTAGAAGGATGTTTTACGAGCGGATTGCGTCGAACAAGCGTAGGACCGTCTTGCTCATGGCCTTCTTCGTCCTCTTCGTGGTGGGAGTCGGCGTGGCCATCTCCTACCTTCTAGAGTTCGGGTGGGCAGGCCTGGGGTTCGCCTTCGTACTCGCGGTCCTGCTGGTGATCGGCTCTTATTGGAAGTCCGACTCGCTCGTGATCGCGCTGGCAGGGGCGAAACCCGCCGACCCCGTGCAGCACGCCAGACTTCACAACCTCGTCGAGGCGATGGCAATAGCGGCGGGAATCCCCAAGCCGAAGGTTTACGTGGTGGACGACCCCGCTCCCAACGCGTTCGCCACGGGTCGGGACCCCAGGCACGCAGCAATCGCGGTGACCACCGGCTTGCTGGAAATCATGAACAGGGTCGAGCTCGAGGGCGTAATCGCCCACGAGATGAGCCACATCAAGAACTACGACATCCTCGTCGGCACCGTGGCGGCGGTGCTGGCCGGGACCGTGGTAATCGCCTCGGACCTGGTGCTCCGGCTCCTGTGGTTCGGGGGTGGACGCAGAAGGGAGGACGGGGCCAAAAACCCTGTCCTCCTGATGCTGGCCCTTGTAGCCCTTGTGCTGGCTCCGCTCGGGGCTGGGATGATACGAGCTGCCATCTCTAGGCGCAGGGAGAGTCTGGCCGACTTCTCCGCTGTGGAGCTCACGCGGTATCCGCCGGGCCTGATCGGCGCTCTGGAGAAACTGAGGGACAACCCAACTGTCGTGAGGCACCACTCGAACGCGATCGCTCACCTGTACATCGAGTCTCCCGAGGCGAGGGAAAGGTCGTGGGTGAACCGTCTCTTCGACACTCACCCTCCACTGGAGGAACGGATCGCAGCGCTGAAGGAGCTCTAGCCCAAGCCAGCAGGTAGAGCGTGCAGGCACTCGTTCCAAGTACCGGGCCTGACCCCATAGGCGTGTGCCACGTGCGCCAGTAGCGCAGGACAGCCTCGGGCCGGAATTCCCTCCTGGCCTGTCCCGCTATAGAGGGTGAGATCCTGAGCGGGAGTCCTAGAATTGGCTCGAAAAGGCGTCGAGCAAGACAGCAGGCGAGCAATGAGTAGCGCGAACGAAGTCATGAACAGGGAAGGCAGGCGGGTCGGGACCGCAAAGGTGAAGAGGGGGTTGGCCGACATGCTCAAGGGCGGCGTCATCATGGACGTCGTCTCGCCCGAGCAGGCTCGCATTGCGGAGGACGCAGGAGCGTGCGCGGTAATGGCGCTCGAGCGGGTCCCTGCCGACATAAGGGCCGAAGGCGGCGTCGCCCGGATGTCCGACCCCGAAGTCATCGAGGCGATAAAGGAAGCCGTGACCATTCCGGTCATGGCAAAGGTCCGAATCGGGCACTTTGCCGAGGCGCAAGTCCTCGAAGCTCTCGAGGTCGACTACATCGACGAGTCCGAGGTTCTCACGCCTGCCGACGAAGAACACCACATAGACAAGTGGCAGTTCAAGGTCCCCTTCGTCTGCGGGGCACGGGACCTGGGCGAAGCTCTCCGCAGGATAGCCGAAGGCGCGGCGATGATCCGGTCCAAGGGAGAGGCGGGCACAGGCAACATCGTCGAGGCAGTGAGGCACATGAGGGCGATTACCTCGGAGATACGCAGCCTCACGACCATGTCGTCAGAGGAGCGCTTCGCAGCGGCAAAGCGGCTCGGAGCCCCAGTGGAACTTGTCGAAGAGGTCGCCGAGACTGGGCGCCTTCCGGTCGTGCTCTTCTGCGCAGGTGGTGTCGCCACCCCGGCTGACGCCGCCCTGATGATGCAGCTCGGGGCCGAGGGCATTTTCGTCGGGTCGGGCATTTTCAAGTCCGAGGATCCTCCCCGACGTGCGAGGGCAATAGTGGAGGCCACGACCCACTACCAGGATCCCGAGATCGTTGCCAAGGTCTCCAGAGGACTGGGGAGCCCCATGCGAGGCATCGAACTTTCGGCACTGTCCGAAGGGGAGAGGCTGGCCACGAGGGGATGGTAGCCGGCGAGGCATGAAGGTCGGGATTCTGGCTCTGCAGGGAGCCTTCGCCGAGCACGAGGAGGCATTCGGGCGCCTGGACGTCCCGACCCGCCAGGTAAGGGTTCCCGAACAGCTCGACGGTATCGACGCTGTGGTGATCCCGGGCGGGGAGTCCACCGTGTTGTCGAGGTTGCTGGACTCGTCGGGGCTTTTCGAACCCCTCGGGAAGCTGGTGGCGGAGGGGATACCGGTCATGGGCACGTGTGCGGGCATGATCGTCTGCGCAGCGGAGATAGTCGACGGCGCCCAGGGCCAGAAAAGCCTGGGGTCGGCCCGCATCGCGGTCAGGCGCAACGCCTTCGGCAGGCAGGTACACAGCTTCGAAGCTGAGGTCGAGGCCCCGGTCTTGGACCCGCCCCGCTTCCACGGGGTGTTCATACGCGCTCCGCTTCCGGTACGGGTGGACCAGCAGGTCGAGGTTCTGGCTCGCCTGGACGGAAGACCGGTCGCCGTACGAGACAGGAACCAGTTCCTCTTCTGTTTCCATCCCGAGCTGGCCGAGGACGACAGGTTCCACCGTTACTTCCTGGAGGCCTCGGGGCTGGTGCAGGGAACTCCGGGTGGCTGAGGTCGAGAAGGAAGGCTTCACGTCATGTCAGGGCATTCGAAATGGCATTCGATTCGGCACAAGAAGGGCATCGTCGACGCCCGAAGGGGCAAGCTCTTCGCCAAGCTGATACGGGCCATAGAAGTGGCAGCGAGGCAGGGAGGGGGTGACCCAAAGGGAAATCCGACTCTGGCCACGGCCATCCAGAAGGCCCGGGACGCGTCGATGCCCATGGACAACATCGAAAGGGCCATAAAGAGAGGAACAGGCGAACTGGAAGGGACCTCGTACGAGAGGGTCTCGTACGAGGCCTACGCGCCCGGAGGGGTGGCTCTGCTCATCGACGTCCTGACCGACAACCGTAACAGGGCGGCATCGGAGGTACGGTCAATCGTGACTCGCAACGGTGGCTCGATGGGAGAGCCGGGCTCGGTCTCGTGGATCTTCGAGATGAAGGGGGTCGTCAGCGTAGAAGCAGGTGTCATCGACGAGGACGAGCTGCTGGAGCTGGCCGCGGAGGCCGGGGCAGAAGACGTGGACACCGACGGCACGGTCTGGGAGATCAGGTGCTCGCCGGAGGCCCTCAAGGACCTCCGCAGACTGCTCGAAGAAAGAGAGGTTCCGTTACTGCAGGCCGAGGTGAGCATGGTGCCCCAGACGACCGTCCCGGTCTCGGACAGGGCCACAGCCCAGAAGGTCCTCAAGCTGATGGAGGCCCTCGAGGAAAGCGACGACGTCCAGGCCGTATACGCGAATTTCGACATCCCGGAGGAAATCCTCGCCGAAGCGGGCTGAGGGCTTACCCGCCCGAGCGAGCACGCTCGGCTTCTCGGGGGCCATTACATCCGGATGTCGTAGGGCGGGGATATCGTAGAGACATGGCGACGAGAGCCAGTCTCGAGGCGGTCTGCAAACTCGGTGAAGTGCGGCATGTCCCATGCGGGTCCTAGGTGTAGATCCGGGCCTGGCCAGGACAGGCTACGCGGTGGTCGAGGACGCGGGCGCCTCGCTGGCTGCCCTGACCCTCGGGGTAATAAAGACCAACAGAGCCGACCCGCTGCCGTGGCGACTGCGGAATCTCGAAGAGGCTCTCGTCCGCATCGTCGAGGAATGGGAGCCCGACTGCCTTTCCGTGGAGCGCCTGTATTTCCAGGTGAATACGAAGTCAGCAATACAGGTCGGAGAGGCGGCCGGAGTGGTCTTGCTCGTGGCGGGCCGATTCGGACTGGAAGCCTTCGGGTACTCGCCCAACGAGGTGAAGAGGTCGCTGACCGGTTACGGCGGGGCCGAGAAGGCCCAGATGACGGCGATGACGTCACGGCTATTGGGAGTGAGCCCGTCCGAGCTCGAGCCGGACGCGGCCGACGCAGCAGCGGTCGCGCTGACCCACCTGAATGCTGCCAAGGTGCAGGCGGCGATCAGGAGGGCGCTTTGAGGGCAGAGGTTGGACTTTCGACAGGCGGCATCGAGTACGGGCAGCTGGGGTTGGGGCGAGGCTGAGCAGGTGATCGCTGCGCTCGAAGGCAAGGTCGTATCCACCAGAGACCGGGATTCTGCTATCGAGGTCGTGGTGGATGTGGGAGGTGTCGGCTACAGGGTCTTAGCGCCTACCAGAGACGCGAACTCCCTCGCCCGCCCTCAGTCGAAGGTTTACCTTCACACGTATCTGCACGTGAGGGAAGACGCGCTGGTACTTTACGGCTTTTCCAGTGCCGAGGACCGCGATGCCTTCGAGGTACTCATGACGACACCGGGAGTCGGTCCCAAGGTCGCTCTGTCCGCGCTGTCCGTTTATACCGCTGGCGAGCTGAGGATGGCGGTCTCGAACGAAGACGCCGCCGCTCTGGCTGCGGTTCCGGGAATAGGTCCCAAGCTGGCCAGACGTATAGTGGTCGAATTGCGCGACCGACTCGGCGTGAGATCCGTCGCGGCCGTCCCTGCCGGTTCGGCAATGGCCGAGGCGAGAGCGGCCCTTGGCGAGCTGGGTTACTCGCCAGCCGAGATTGCCGAGGCGCTCCAGGGCATCGACCCCGCGGTTACCACCGAGGAGATGGTCACCGCTGCCCTCAAGGTGCTCGGCGAGAAGCGGAGGGCCGTGTAGTTGTCTGCTGTGGATCCGCCTGACCGTTCCGACCTCAGGCCAGAGGCTGGGCCCGAAGAAGTGATCTCCGAGCAGGCGCTCAGGCCCACTACTCTCTCGGATTTCATCGGTCAACCAGCCCTCAAGGAGCACCTGCGTGTCATGTTGGGCGCAGCCAGGAGGCGCCAGGACGCGGCCTGCGACCACATGCTCTTTTGCGGGCCTCCCGGCCTCGGCAAGACGAGCATGGCAGGCATCGTGGCGGCAGAACTGGGGGTCGGGTTCCGGGTGACCAGCGGGCCGGCACTCGAGCGTCCCGGTGACCTGGCTGCCATCCTGTCGAACCTCGACCGGGGCGACGTCCTCTTCGTCGACGAGATCCACCGCCTGCCCCGACCGGTAGAGGAGCTGCTCTATCCCGCGCTCGAGGACTTCAAGATCGACATCGTCATAGGCAAGGGGCCGGCTGCGAGGTCGGTCCGGATCGACGTCCCGCGCTTCACCCTGATCGGAGCGACTACCCGCCCAGGTCTCATCACGGGTCCACTCAGGGACCGGTTCGGTTTCATTTCCCGCTTCGACTATTACGGGTCGGAAGACTTGGCCCGGATAGTGGAGCGCTCCGCGGCTCTGCTCGGTATCAGGATCGAATCCGAGGCGGCAGCGGAGATCGGGCGCCGAGCGCGGGGTACGCCGCGCATTGCGAATCGGATCCTCCGCAGGGTCCGGGACTTCGCGGAGGTCAACGGTGCGGACTCGATCACTCCAGAGCTGGCCGAGGCCGCTCTGGGACTCTTCGACATCGACGCACGCGGCCTCGACAGGACCGACAGGGCGATTCTCGAAGCCATAGTGAGGAAGTTCGGAGGGGGGCCCGTGGGCCTGCAGACCCTGGCGGCCGTGGTGGGAGAAGACCCCGAAACCCTCGAAGAGATGTACGAGCCGTACCTGATTCAGCAAGGCTTCATGCACAAGACCCCCCGCGGCAGGGTGGCGACCGCTTCAGCGTACGAGCACCTAGGCGTCGATCATCCGATCGAGGCAGAGCTCCTCTCTCTCTTCGATCAGGAGGCGTGAGGTCTCCGGGCGCGCCAGACAGCTGCTCGTTCGCACCGCCTCGATGGACAGGACCGACGACTATTCCTACTTCCTTCCGCCAGATCGGATAGCACAGGTCCCCGCCGAGCCACGGGACGCGGCACGGCTTCTGGTCTGTCGTGGGAGTGGAGTCTTCGAGACTGCGACGGTCAGGGACCTGCCTGGCATCCTGAGGGCGGGCGATCTGCTGGTCTTCAATTCAGCAAGGGTGAGGCGCGCACGTGTAATCGTCAGACGTCCCGGCGGGGGCAAGGGGGAGCTGCTGTTCTTGCGGCCCTGGCGCCATGACCGCACGAAAGACCGTCGGCGCTGGGAAGCGCTGGCTCGACCCTCACGCAAGTTGCACGCAGGACAGGAACTCCTGCCCCTGGTGGGCGAGGAAGATGGCTGCAGGGTGAGGGTCGATTCCGAGCTGGGGGAGGGCAACTGGCTGGTCGTGCTCGACCAGCCGGAGCACTCGACGTGCTCGTTCTTCGATCGCCACGGTCTGCTCCCCCTGCCCCCTTACTTCCGAGGCCGGTTGGACTCGGAGGACCGCTACCAGACTGTCTTCGCAGACAGGGAAGGTTCGGCGGCGGCGCCCACTGCGGGTTTGCACTTCACCAATGAGTTGATTGCACGTCTGGAAGCTGCGGGGATCAGGACTGCCTCGGTCTACCTAGAGATAGGAGCGGATACTTTGCGGCCCATGAGGCAGGGTCCTACCGGCCGGGTCTCCGTACGGGCCGAGTACTGCGAGTTGAGCGAGGAGGCGGCAGAAGCAGTCGCTCGCACCAGAGAGGAAGGGGGCCGGGTCATCGCGGTCGGCACCACGGTGGTGCGGACCCTCGAATCCCTGGCGAGTGAAGAGGGGACGGTACGGCCCGGAACCAAGATGGCCGAACTCTTGATCGAGCCTGGCTATCGGTTCAAGGTCTGCGACGGTCTGCTCACGAACTTCCATGCTCCCCGAACCTCGATGGTGGCGATGGTGGCCGCGTTCTTGCCCAGCTGGCGAGAGGCGTACCAGACTGCCATCAAAGAGGGATTTCGCTTTCTCTCCTTCGGCGACGCCATGCTGGTCATCAGGAACCCGTGACGGGTTCGGCTGGTCTTGGCAGTCGGCACGTGAAACCGCAGGAAGATCTCGTGTGGCGAGAAGTCGCGATCAAGCCTCGGCGCACCCCTCGCACCTTGCATAATGAAAACCGCAGGGCATTTTTCCTCCGCTGCCAGTCGTCCGGAGCAAATTCCCGGCGCGACAAGGAGGGGTTGTGGAATGCGCCTTCGGTTCTTCGCCTGGCCTGTCGAAAAGTTATGAGGGGTCGTGCGACGTTCAACTTGCCTCCTGGGGGTTGCCCGAACCCGGAAGAGGCAGGTGGTCGGGACCTCAGGCCCGGAGGGGCTCTCGACCATTTCGGTCGCAATCTCCGCTTGCAGAGCAAGCAACTTGGCAGCAGGCGCTATTCTGGATAGCAGGGACGAACACCGAAGCGGTACCGAAAGGCGCCTGTAGTTGGCGAGGGGGCCTCGGTGTCCTGCGGTCTGCGCCCACGAGTGCTCCCGAGGTCCATCGAGGGGAGAGGTGACGGCACTTGGACCCTGACCAACCGAAGCTCGGCGAAGTCCTCGTCGCAGCAGGAGTGATTTCCCAGCTCGAGCTGCTGGAAGCCCTCGAACTTCAGAAGTCGGACCCACGCAAGCCCAGGTTGGGCCAGCTTCTCATCGAAAAGGGGTGGGCGACCGAGGGAGAGATCTGCCGCGCGCTCTCGGGTCAGTTGAGGCTTCCCTTCGTCGATCTGAGGGGGATGACGCTGGATCCCAGCGTGGTCGCCCTGATCCCGACCGAACTTGCAACCCGGCACCAGTGCATCGCTGTCGGCGTGAGGGGAGAAGAGCTCCTCGTAGCCATGGCTGACCCCACCAACCTCCTCGCAGTGGACGACCTGAAGACCGCGACTAAGCGGAAGATAAAACGCGTCGTAGCACAGCCTTCCCTCATCTCCAGGGCGATTCAGAGCTACTACGGCATCCCCGATGCTGCCTACTGGGCACAAGTCGCCACGAGCCGTGCCGGGGCCGGCTCGCCCGGCACGGTGGGTGCTCGGCCTTCGGGGAGGCCGGGGGCAGCTGGATGGGACCTGCCCAGAGCCGACCCGTCGATGCGGGTGATACAGAAATCCGTGGGGCGTTCGCAGCCCACAGGAGAGTACGTCGACGTCGCAAGAGAGCTGCTCAAGCCCGCGTCTCCCGAGATTCTCGAGTACACGATGAAGAAGGTCGTGGAAGAAGAGGCTCCCGGAGAGCCACACCCTCCAGATGAGATTCCCGACCTCCCTCCGCTCCCCCAGGTCCCGCCGACTGCAGAGGCCTTCCGCGAGGAGGCCAGGCGCGCGGTCGAGGCGCTGTTGGCCGACGCCATACGCCAGAGGGCGAGCGAGATAAGAGGCGAGCCGGGTCTCGAGGGCTATTCGATCCAATTCAAGGTCGGTGGGACCTACAGGGAGGTAATGGGTATTCCGAAGCGCCTTCAGGCTGCGACCACGGCTTATCTCAAGCAGCTTGCAGGTCTCGACGTTTCCGAGCACAAGGTCGAGCAGGAAGGCAGCTTCGCAACCGTGGTCGAGGGTAAGGAGTTCTCCTCGACCATCAAGTTCTCGCCTTCGCTCAACGGCGAGAAGTTCCTGATGCGTCCCTCGGTCCCTCCAGGCGAGCTTCTGTCCCTGGAGGAGCTAGGACTCTCCGAGGACGACTCCAAGCTGCTGAAGGCAGCTCTCGGTCTGCCTAGAGGGGTGATCCTGGTCGCTGCGCCCGCTGGGAACGGCAAGACCACTACCCTTCTTGCGATTCTGGACTTCCTCGCACAAAAGCAGCGGAATATCCAGTACGTGGGCGCCAGGCCGGACCGCCCCCTCGAGGGAGCCGAGCTTACGGAGGTAGATCACTCTGTCGGCATGACCTATGCCGAGGCATTCCGCACGGCAATGCGGGAGAACCCGAGGGTCATTGTGGTCGACGACCTGCCCGACCCCGACGTCGCCGAACAGGTGCTCGTGGCCGCCATGTCTGGCCGACTCGTAGTCGCCGCCATCGAAGCCGACGACGCTCCTTCGGCGTTGGTCAAGCTCGTCGAAATGGGAGCCGACCCCACAAAGGCCGGGACCGCCATAGCCCTGGTCGTCTCCCAGCGCATCGTGAAACGGAACTGCGAGCGGTGCTCGTCTCGGTACACACCTCCCGTCAGTGTCCTGCGAGCCCTCGGGGCAGACGAGGCCGACGGGCAGTGGCGCAAGGGAAGGGGGTGCGAGGCCTGCGGCTACAGTGGCTACAGCGGTACAGCTGCATTCTTCCAGTTGATGCCCGTCACCGACCTGATGAAGGAACAGATGAAGGTACAGGTGTCCCAGACCGCCTTGATGCACTCCGCCTCCTCCATCGGGACTCCCACCATCGGCGAGGCCGGTCTCCAACTCGCAAAGAGAGGGGTGACGACCGTCGAGGAGATCGCACGGGTCCTGGAGGTCGTGGAAAGCAAGCTCGTCGCCTGCCCGGGATGCGGGGCCGCCGTCAAGGCGGAGTACGTCGTCTGCCCGTACTGTTCGCAGTCGCTCACCGGGGGTTCGTGTGCTCAATGCGGCGAGGAGCTGAAGCCCGACTGGGTCGCCTGCCCCTACTGCGGCGCCCGGCGGGAGGGCTCGATCCCCAGAGCCGGGACCAGGCCGAAGACCAGCTATTCGACGAGCGTCGGAACCGGGGATTCGATTTACGATTCTGGCCCAATACCTAGCTTTTCTGCTGCTGCGTCTCCGGTACTGGTGGTCGACCCGGACGACGGATTGCGCCACCGGGCCGAAGACATCCTCGCGAGGTCCGGCTATTACGTTCTGGGTGCATCCGAGCCCGAGCAAGCTCTGAGGCTGACCGTCGGTCACAGGCCGTCCCTGATCCTGGTGGCCGAGGCTCCCGAGGTGGGTTTCGACGCATCCGAGCTTGCCCTGCGAATTCGCAGGACCGCGCAGGGCGCGGCTGTCCCGATCGTCTTCATGAGCAGGGAAGCCGGAGCAGTTCCGACCGAGGCAGGAGAGTCAGAGGTGCTGCCCAGGCCGGTAGAGGAGGCCCAGCTGATATCTGCAGTCCGTCGTCACCTGGGCGCGGCGGCCAGTACCTGAGACGTGCAGCTGGGTCAGGTGAGAGGTGCCGCAGCCCCGGCGCCAGGACGTACCGGGGCACCTTTCGAGTTCCGAGTAGAGGCTTCTGCGGAACCGGGTTCCAGAGCCCGGTCGGGAACCCTCCGCACCCCGCACGGAATCCTCGAGCTCCCCTGCTTCCTGCCGGTGGCTACCAGGGGGGCGTTGCGGCTTCTCGACTGGGCTGACCTCGAGCAGGCGGGATTCGAAGCCGTCTTGATGAACTCGTACCATCTGATGCTGAGACCCGGCACCGCGGTCGTGGCCGCTGCAGGTGGACTTCACTCCTTCGTCGGGTGGGACCGACCGATCGTCACGGACTCGGGCGGATTTCAGGCCATGAGTCTCGGCGGTGTCGCAAGCGACGAAGGAATCCGGTTCAAGTCCGTCTATGACGGCTCTGCTTGCCTGTTGACGCCGGAGGATGCGCTGGCAGTACAGGCGGAGCTGGGTGTGGACGTGGCGGTTGCCCTCGACGAGTGCCCGAGGCTCCCTGCTCCCAGCGCCCGGGTCGAAGTCGCAACCCGCCGCTCCCTGGAGTGGGCTCGCCGCTCGGCCGAGGCGTTCGCGTCGTACGACCGGCAACTGCTCGTAGGGGTGGTGCAAGGCGGAACGGATCTCGAGCTGAGGGTCCAGGTGGCGCAGGAGATGGCCGAACTGGGCTTCGGGGCGCTGGCGATTGGTGGCCTGTCGGTGGGCGAGTCTTTAGGGGAGCGCCTGGCGGTACTGGATGCCCTTGCGGACGTGCTCCCTGCCGACCGGCCCCGGTACCTGATGGGAGTGGGCGACCCTCTCACGGTGCTGGAGGCGGTTTGGCGGGGGGTAGACCTCTTCGACTCCGTGCTTCCCACCCGCCTCGGCCGCCACGGCTCCGCGCTCGGCTGGATCGGCAGGCTCAACCTGAGATCCTCTGCGCTGCAAAGATCCGAAGAGCCGATCGATCCCAAGTGCGGATGTCCTACCTGCTCGAGGTATTCGAGGGGGTACGTGAGGCACTTGCTGCTGGTGGGTGAGGAAACCGGAAGGCGATTGGTCTCGGTGCACAACCTCCACTTCCTCAAGGAATTCATGGACGAGGTCAGAAAGGCGATTCGCCTGGGCACGCTAGGCGACTTGCGGGCCGAGGTTTGGTCTTCGTGGGCCCCCCGAGCCTCCAGGCAGGAGGCGCCTGGTCCCGGTAACACGCCGGGAAGCCGGCAGGAAGCAGAACCCGACTCGGCGGATGAAAATGACGTGGTGGGCTAGGGGTGGTAGTTACTCTAATGCGGGTCCCGAGCCGGGAGAGCTCTGGCGAGCGGCATCCCTGAGCGAGCGCCACCGTGTGCCTGTCTCGCAGGACCCTGCCCGGCAGAGGTTTCGTTGCGAAAGGTCGAGCTATGGAAAGCATCTCCACGTTCATAACTCTCGCCATCCTCTTCGGCGTGATGTACTTCTTGCTGATCAGGCCGCAGAAGCGGCGCATGGCCGAACAGGCCCGCCTCGTTGCCTCGCTCGAGGTAGGAGACGAGGTCCTTACCTCGGCAGGGATCTTCGGGAAGATCAGGCGGATGAACGACGACCGCCTCGAACTGGAAACGGCGGGTGGCACCAGGCTTGAAATCCTCAAGTCCGCGGTGGTGAGGCGAATCGGAGACGAGGGTCGGGCTGAAAAGAGGGCAGTCGAGGGCGGAAAGCAGAACTATCGCGGCCGACTTGAGGGCGACAAGCAGCCGGACGATTCCATCGAATGACCGCTGTCACGAGACGAGAACGTGCTGCTCGCCTGCTGTTCGGCTTCGTAGGGCTGGTCTCGGCGTCCGTCGTCGTTGTCGTCGCCCTCGGGCTCAGACCCAAGTTGGGGCTTGACCTGCAGGGCGGGCTTTCGATCACTTACGAAGCAAAAGGGGGACTCACCCCCGATGCCGTCGACCAGGCCGTGGAGATCATCAGGAACCGGGTAGACGCTCTCGGTGTGGCAGAACCCGAGATCACCAGGCAGGGTGCCAACCTGATACAGGTGCAGATACCCGGCGTGGCCGACCCTGCGGCGGCCGAGCGAGTCATCGGTCGCACAGCTCGACTGGCGTTCAGGCCCGTTCTGTCGGTGGTAACCGAGACCACGATCCCACTCGGAGATGGCGGGTCACTGACGGAATCCGCTCTGGCCCAGGCCGCAATCACAGGACTTGCGACCCCGGCCGACCAGGACTTGCCCGACAAGGAGGTCACCTTCCCCCTGAATGACCGTCCCGAGGTCTTGATGCGTCTTGGCCCCGTCGAGGTCGACGGCACGTCGGTAAAGCGGGCGGACGCCGTATTCGAGAACCTGGAGTGGGTGGTGGCGCTCGAGTTCGACTCGGAGGGCGCATCCAAGTTCAAGGCTCTTACCGGAAGACTCGCCTGTTTCCCTCAGAACGACCCCAAGCGCCAGCTCGCGATCGTCCTGGACCAGAAGATCGAGTCAGCCCCGACCATGGGCGACGAGGTCAGGTGCAACGAGGGTATCTCTGGGCGGGCCATCATCTCGGTGGGTGACGAGAATGGGGCGAAGGAGCTCGCTCTGGTTCTCCGCTACGGAGCCCTCCCGGTCGAGCTAGTGGAGCTGTCCAAGGAGCAGGTCTCCGCGACGATCGGGCACGACGCGCTAGTCGCTGGCCTGATCGCGGGCGGCCTCGGTCTCGGATTGGTGATTCTTTACTCCTTCTTGTATTACCGGGGCCTCGCCCTGGTGATCGTCTCCGGCCTGGCCGTCTTCTCGGCGAGCAACTTCGCGGTGGTCAGCTTCCTTGGGGGCGTGGCGAATCTGGCGCTAACGCTGGCGGGGGTGGCCGGGCTCATAGTGTCAGTGGGCATCACTGCTGACTCCTACATCGTCTACTTCGAACGGATCAAGGACGAGATAAGGGCGGGCAGGCCGGTGCGGGCGGCGGTAGAAGCGGGCTTCAGGAGAGCCTTCCGCACGATACTGGCCGCCGACATCGTGAGCCTCATGGCTGCCGCTCTCCTGTGGTTCCTGGCGGTCGGAGGAGTCAAGGGATTCGCATTGTTCCTGGGCATCGCGACGGTGATCGACATCGTCGTGGCCTACTTCTTCACCCAGAACGCGGTTGCGTTGCTCGCCAGAACCGAGCTGCTGTCGGCGGGAGCGATGAGCATCGAAAGGATTGCCTTGCCGCCCGAGTCTCAAGCAGCTATCCAGGCGAAGGGGGGTTGAGGGTTGCGGCGGCTGGTCCGGGATCTCTACTACGGCAGGACCGATTTTCGCATCGTCGAACGCCGTCGAGCTTTCTATGCCGTGTCGGCTTTCCTCGTGGCCGGGAGCCTCGTTGCGGTCGTGGTCCTGGGCCTGAACCTTTCGATCGACTTCAGGGGAGGGACCTCCTGGAAGGTCTCCTACGGAGGCTCCCAGACCCCCGACGCCCCTTCGTCTTCCGAAGAGGGGGGAGCACGCCGGGCGGCACGAGAGGCGGGGGCTCCGGACGAGTCGGCAATCCGCGATGCGGTGGCGCGGGGTGGAGCTTCTGCCGAGAAGGTCCTCTACCTGGGATCCTCGCAGATCGAGGTCCAGTCTGCGCCGGTGGATTCGGCGGTCGCCGAGCGCGTATCCAGAGAGTTGGCTGCCCTCGTAGGCGCGGACGCCGACCGCTTCCAGGAGGTCGTGAGCGTCAGCTCTGTCTCGGCGACTTGGGGCGCACAGATCAGCCGCAAGGCTGTCCAGGCCCTCGTGGTCTTTCTGGTGGCCGTCTCCGTCTACATCTCAGTCAGGTTCCAGTGGCGTATGGCGGTCGCCGCCCTGGTTGCCCTGGCACACGACATCCTGATCACAGTAGGTACCTACGCCGTGACGAGGTTCACCGTGGCGCCGGCAACGGTCATAGCCACGCTGACAATTCTGGGGTACTCCCTCTACGACGACGTCGTGGTATTCGACAGGGTGAAGGAGACTGCCGGTACTACAGAGGCTGGCAGGCGAGACTTCTCGGAACTGGTCAACCGATCCCTCAATCAGGTCCTGATGAGGTCTCTGAATACCTCGCTGACCTCCTTGCTGCCGGTGTGCGCACTACTTGTCGCCGGGGTCGTTCTCGGAGTGCCGACGCTGAAGGACTTCGCCCTGGCGCTGTTCGTCGGCATCATGGCCGGGACGTACTCTTCGATCTTCGTCGCCAGCCCCTTGCTGGTCACCCTGGGTCGAGAGCAGGTAAGGTCCGTCGGGCTCGCCGAGGCCCGCCGGCGCGCACTTGAGTCGGCCAGACTGAGAGGCACTGGCACCCAGAGGCCGCTTTCTCGAGCCGACCGTGAAGTCGCTGCGGTGGCTGGGGCTGGCTCGACCGAGGAGGTCGATAGAGCTACGTCCGAAGCCGATGCACCAGAGCCCACGTCAGCGTCCCGGGCAACGGCTGGAGGAGCTGACCGGACCAAGGGATCTTCGAGGTCCAGGGCGAAGAAGTCGGGGCGAAGTGTCCCCTCCAAGAGCAAGGGCAAGTCGAAGAAGAGGCGCAAGTAGCGGTGGGCTCGCCCGGCGCCGACTACGAAGACCTCGAGGCTCTCGTCCGTGCGATTCCCGACTTTCCCCAGAAGGGGGTGATCTTCAGAGACATCACGCCGTTGCTCTGCGACCCGGAGGCCTTCGGGCGGGTGATTCCAGCTCTGTGGGCACCATGGGAGGGCGAGCGGATCGACAAGGTGCTGGGCGTGGAGGCGAGGGGCTTCATTCTGGCAGCGCCGGTTGCTCTCCACATGTCGGCCGGCTTCGTGCCGGTTCGAAAGCCGGGAAAGCTACCTCATGAGGTTGAGCAAGAAGAGTACGAGCTGGAGTACGGGACGGACGCGGTCGAGGTCCACAGGGACGCCATTTCTCCGGGGGACCGGGTGCTGATAGTGGACGACGTGATCGCCACGGGTGGGACGGCAGCGGCTGTGGTGCGGCTCGTCGAGAAGCTCGGCGGCGAGGTTGCGGGACTCTCCTTTCTGATCCAGATCGTGGCTTTGGGGGGGATGAGCAGGTTGTCGGGCTACCGTGCCCATGCACTGCTCGCCTTCTGAGCCCAAGGCCGGGCTCGGCCGAACGCCCCTCGAACCGGATTGGCGGCATCGACTGGAGACCGACCGGCGTTAGCATTGACGAGGGGCAAAAGGCACCAGGTGGGCCAAGGCCCAAGGATCGAGCCCGAAGCACCATGACCGACACCAGAGCTCACTCGAGGGTCCTTCCCTCCATCCCGTGGCGCCGGCCGTCCGATGCTGCCATGGCCGAGCTCGACCCGGTCCTCAAGGCCCTGCGAAAGCACCATGGACGTGCCGAAGCGCGGCTGGTACACCGCGCCTACGAATTCGCCAGAGAGGCGCACCAGGACCAGTTGCGGGCATCGGGCGAGGCGTTCATAAGTCACCCGCTGGGGGTGGCGCGCATCCTTGCCGAAAGCGGCTTCGAACCTCACACCATCGCGGCAGCGCTCCTGCACGACGTGGTGGAAGACACGGCGGTGACCCTCGAAGACGTGAGAACTCAATTCGGCGACGAGATCGCGGCCCTGGTAGACGGTGTCACCAAGCTGGACCGGATCGAGTTTCATTCACGGGAAGCGCAGCAGGCGGCCACCTTGCGCAAGATGATCATCGCGATGGCGGCCGACATTCGGGTCCTGGTGATAAAGATCGCCGACAGACTCCACAACATGCGGACCATAGAGGCCCTCCCTGCCGAGAAGATGCGGCGCATATCCCAGGAGACCCTCGACATCTACGCTCCGCTGGCGCACCGCCTCGGAATGCAGGAGTTCAAGTCAGAGCTGGAAGATCTGGCCTTCAAGGTCCTCCACCCGAAGCGCTACGAGGAGATTGCGAACCTGGTCGCCGAGAGGGCTCCGGAAAGGGAGGAGTACACCAGGACGGTGGTGTTCGAGGCGAAGGCCTGGCTGGAGAAGGCGAAGATCCCGGCCGAGGTCGCCGGACGCTCGAAGCACCTTTATTCGATCTACGAGAAGATGGTGCTGGGTGGCAGGGACTTCGACGAGATCTACGACCTTGTGGGAATCCGCCTCATCGTGCCGACCGTGCGCGACTGCTACGCAGCGCTGGGGATCATCCACTCGCTTTGGCCACCGGTCCCGGGCCGCTTCAAGGACTACATCGCGATGCCCAAGTTCAATCTCTACCAGTCACTTCACACGACCGTGGTAGGACCGGGCGGGAAGAGTGTGGAAGTCCAGATCCGGACCCCGGAAATGCACCGGGTGGCCGAGTACGGTGTCGCTGCCCACTGGCACTACAAGTCGGAGCGGAGGGACAGGGAGAGCGAGCGGGCGTGGCTGAAGTCGATGCTGGACTGGCAGCAAGAGGCTCGCAGCCCCTCGGAGTTCCTCGAGTCCTTGAAGCTCGACCTCTATCAGGACGCCGTCTACGTTTTCACCCCCAAGGGCGACGTCATCGAACTCCCGAAGGGAGCCACACCTGTGGACTTCGCGTACGCGATCCACACCGAGGTAGGCCACCGCTGCGTGGGTGCCAGAGTCGACGGGAAGCTGGTATCGCTCGCCACCCCACTCAACTCGGGATCCACCGTCGAGATCTTCACTACCAAGGATGCTGTTGCCGGTCCTTCTCGAGACTGGCTTCGCTTCGTGAAAACCTCCCGCGCACGGTCGAAGATACGGCAGTTCTTCGCCAGGGAAGAGCGAGGAGGGGCCATCGAGTCCGGCCGCTCCAAGGTGGTCGAGATCTTGAAGCACCACTCTATCGCTGGGTGGAAATCGGTCCCTTCCGAGGCCGTGCAGGCGGTCCTGCGGGAGCTCAACTACAGCGACGAGGACGCACTGCTTGCTGCTGTCGGCCAGGGGCACGTCTCCGCTCAGTCGGTCGCTCAGAGGCTCATCCGCAAGATAAGGCCGACGATTGAGCAGGACGAGCTTGCAGACCGGATGAAGCGGCGCCGACGCCAGGATGCAGAGGGTCCGGGGGTGCGGGTCGAGGGGATGGACGACATATGGGTGCGCCTGGCCAGGGACTGCAACCCCATCCCAGGAGACAACATCGTTGGTTTCATCACGAGAGGGAGAGGTGTATCGGTCCACCGGGAGGACTGCAAGAACCTGGCAGTTATGCAGCAGGCAGCCGAGCCCGGCAGGATCGTCGAAGTCGAATGGGACTCCGAGCACCCCGGCCTGGCAACCGTGGCCCTCCAGGTTGAGGCTCTCGACCGCAAGGGCCTGCTCAGAGACGTGAGTGACGCGCTTACGGGGACGCAGGTGAACATCGTGGCGTGCAATTCCAGGACCGGCCCCGACAAGATCGCCCTGTTGCGCTTCGAGTTCGAGATGGGGACCTCCCAGCACCTGGACGAGGTGGTGGCTGCGGTGCGAAAGGTATCGGGCGTATTCGACGTCTACCGGGTACTGCCGGAGTGAGGGCCTGTATCCGTCTTTGCGGCGGGGAATTCGACGAGAACCGTGACAGGACCCTCGTTGACCAGCTCGACGTCCATCATTGCGCCGAACACCCCGGTCCTTACGCGTGCTCCGAGCCCACCCAGTGCCTTGCAGAATGCCTCGTAGAGCGACCTCGCCTGCTCGGCGGGGGCGGCATCCGTGAAGGAGGGCCTCCTGCCGCGTGAAGTATCGGCGTACAGCGTGAACTGGGAGACGACAAGGACCTCTCCTCCAGCGTCGGCCACCGACAGCTCCATGTTCTTCTCTGCGTCGGGGAACAGTCTGAGCGTCCAGCAACGCTCGGCGAGCTTCTCGGCGTCCTCAGTCGTGTCGGACCTGTGGACTCCGAGCAGTATCACCAGGCCCCGGCCGATGTTGCCCACTGGTTGGCCGTCGACGGTGACTTTTGCTCTTTTCACCCTCTGTATCAACGCCCTCATTACTGAATGCCTTGATAGCTGGCTGTCGAAGCTGTCTGCGATAGATGTCGCAGATGGGCTGCGACTAGCCTAGTGTGCCGGCGGGGGCCGGCAAGTTGCGCTGTCGAGGAATTCCTGGGTCGTTCCTCGGGGACTCACATGCGACAGGGGATCATAGGCCGCAAAGCCGGCATGCGCCAGAGATGGAAAGGCAGGGATCGAGTCGAGGGTCAGGACTGATGGCGGAATTCACCGCTGGTCGGGCTGGCTTGGGGATGTGGCGGTCGGTGCGGACAGCCCTGCTCGTCTTCGTCGCCTCTCGTGCCTTCTTCGCTGTGGTGGCCATGGCCGCCGTGACCCTCGCACGACCGACAGCCCTAGCCGGTAGTGAAGGAAGCGAGCCCTCCGGGCCTGCTCGCTTGCTCGAGGCCCTCACTGCGTGGGACGGCAGGTGGTACGAGTCCGTCGTGACGCGCGGATACGGCGAGGCAGGGCAGAACCCCGGGACGGGCCAGTCGACGAGTGCCTTCTTTCCGCTTCTTCCGGCGCTCATGCGGTTGGGAGGGGTCGTCGGCTTGTCCCCTGCCAGAGCCGGCGTCGTGGCGTCGAACCTTGCCCTGGTTGCCGCTCTGTTCGCTGCGCACCGTCTCTTCCACGCGTGGGGGGGAGAGCAGGCCGCGCGCGCCTCGCTGTGGGTCATGGGGTTCGCGCCGTTTTCGGCCGTCTTCTCCATGGTCTACCCCGAGGGGCTCCTCGCGCTGGCTGCAGTTGGAGCTTTTCTCTCCTTCGAGGGGCGCAAACCCCTCCTGACTGCGGTCTTCGCGTCGGCAGCGCTGCTCGCCAGGCCAAACGGATTCGCTGTGCCGCTCGTCCTCGGCATCTGGACCGTCCTTTCGGTGGTGCGTTCCAGCGAGCGCCTTAGGGAAACCGTGACGTGGTCTCCGGTGTGGGCACTTCCTCTGGTCTCTTTCGGTGCCTGGATGGTACTCCTCGGGCACTGGACGGGAGACCCGCTGGCCTTCGTGTCGGCCAAGCGCGCCTGGACCGAAGTGACGCTTTTCTCGCTGCTCGGGGGGGAAGGTCCGGGCGCCCATCTCTCGGGGGGGACGGCCCTGCACGTCGCTCTGGCTGCAGCTGCCGCGGCCGTGGTGGTGGCGGCTCGAAGGGAGCTGCCTGGAAGCTGGACAACGTTCTGGCTCGTCTACGTGACGCCCTCGGTGCTATTCGGCCTGGCGAGTGCGGGGCGGTACGCCTGGACAGCCTTTCCGGTCTTCGCAGCCACGGCCCGCCTCGCTCAGAGGGCTCGCTGGGCAAAGCCGCTGGTGTTCGGGCTTGGGGCCGCTGGTACCCTCGTCACGGTAGGGATCTTCGAGATGAGGCTGGTGCCATGACGAGCCCGACCGAGGGCCGGGGGGTGGGGGTGGACCCCTCCATTGCGGACTCCTGTCCCTTACGGGGGCGGAGGGAATCCGAATGCAACAGGTGGAGGTAGGCTCGTGGCGACGCTCGGAGCAGAACTCGACCTCGCAGAGCTTGCATCCCGCTTTGCGGGAAAGCGCGTACTCATCACAGGCGGACTGGGATTCCTCGGATCCAACCTTGCCATCACGCTTGCCGAGGCGGGCGCCTCGGTCACCGTCGCCGACTCCCTCCTACCTCAGTACGGGGGGAACCCTGCAAACCTGGCCGGATACGAAGACAGGATCAGGATCACCTACACAGACATGCGGGACACCTATGCGATGTCGTATCTAGTGTCCCGCAACGACTTCGTATTCAACTTTGCCGGCCAGGTCTCTCACAGGGATTCGATGGAAGACCCCGTGACCGACCTGGAGATCAACGCCCGTGCAGCCCTCTCGGTGCTGGAGGTCGTACGTCGGGAGAACCCCGAGGCGACCGTGGTGTACGCGGGGACGAGGCAGGTCTACGGGCGCCCGAAGTACCTGCCGGTGGACGAGTCTCACCCTCTCGAGCCCGTCGATGCCAACGGCATCTCCAATCTGGCTGGCGAGCTGTACCACCTCCTCTACGCCCGGGTCCACGGGTTGAAGGCGGCTTCGCTGAGGCTGACCAACACCTACGGACCCCGCCAGCGCCTCTGGGGTACCACTCAGGCTTTCGTCCCTATCTTCGTCCGCAAGGTGCTGCTGGGCGAGCCGATCACGCTCTACGGAGATGGGAAACAGATGCGTGACTTCGTGTATGTGGACGACTGCCTTGAGGCCTTCCTGAGGCTGGCGCTCACACCCGAGGCGATGGGGACCGCTACCAACCTCGGCCATCCCGAGCCGGTCTCTCTGGAAAGCTTCGCCAGGCTCCTCGTCGAGCTGGCTGGTGGCGGACGGATCGAATTCGTGCCGTGGCCGGAGGACGCCAGGAAGATCGACATTGGAAACTATTACGGGTCTTACGAGAGGGCCAAGCGTGTGCTGGGGTGGGAACCGCGTACCAGCCTCGAGGACGGCCTGAGAAGAACACTCGATTTCTACAGATCTCGCCTCGGCGACTACATCCCTTCGGCCAGGGAACGGGCTGCCGGGGGCGACGAATGACCGAGAGGCGTATCGGCGTCTTCACTCCGAACAGGGAAAACGCCGAAGTCTCCGCCGGCCTGAGCGAGGCTTTCGAGCGAGTGCTGCGGTCGGGGCGGTACACATTGGGCCCTGAGCTCGAAGCCTTCGAGACTGCGGCGGCAGAGTTCCTGGGAACCAGCGAGTTCGTCGGGGTGGGCTCCGGGACCGACGCGCTCATCCTGACGCTTCAGGCGCTGGGCGCTCGGCGGGGAGACCGGGTGGTCGTACCGGGCTTCGGGGCTGTCCCGACCGTGGCAGCGGTGCAATTCGCGGGTGCCACCCCGGTGCTTGCCGACGTCGATCCGGCAACCGGGTGCCTCAGCGAGGACAGTGTCGCTGCGGTGGTAGACGACCGTACCGTGGGCGTGGTCGTCGTGCACCTGTACGGCTACCCTTGCGAACTGGCGGGGATCAGAACCCTGTGCGAGAAGAAGGGGTTGTTCCTCGTCGAAGACTGCGCTCAGGCGTTCGGGGCCTTCAGGAAGGACGGCTCCGGAAGGGAGGCGGTAGGCACGTCGGGGCAGGCCGGGTGCTTCAGTTTCTATCCCACCAAGGTCCTGGCAGGTCTGGGAGACGGCGGAGGAGTCGCCACCTACGACGTGGAGCTGGCCCGGAGCCTGAGGCTGATGCGCTCCCACGGCCACGTGGGCGACTACCGACACGAGATGGTAGCCCGTAACAGCCGAATGGACGAGGTGCAGGCGGCCTTCCTGAGGGTGAAGCTGGAAAGGCTCCCCCAGTGGTTGAAGAGACGCCGGGAGGTCGCAGCTGCGCTCCGGGAAGCCATTGCATGCGCTACTGGAGGAGCCGTGCAGTTCCAGGCCGACTCGGAAGGCCATGCCTACCACCTGCTCGCTGCTCGCCACCGCTTGCGGGATGCCATTGTCGCGTCTTGCCGCAAGAGAGGGGTCGACCTGATGGTTCACTACCCCCTTGCGATCTCGGACCAGAAAGCCTATGAAGGCCTCCCAGGTGACGAATGTGCCGAGTCCAGGCTATGGGCCGCGACGGAGTTCAGCCTGCCGACCTCGCCGCAGCTCGCTCCCGAGGAGGTCGAGCGGGTGGCAGCAGCAGTCTCGGAGGCTATGTCCGAGGCACTGGAGGAGGTGTCGGCATGAGTAAGCCTTCTCGAGAAGAAGTGCCCCGAGAGGTCTCCAGCTTGTCGGTCTTCTTTCCTTGCTTCAACGACCAGGGGACGATCGCTTCGATGGTGGTCAAGGCTGACGTCGTCTGCCGCAAGCTCGCCCTCGACGACTACGAGATCGTCGTGGTCGACGACGGGTCCGAAGACGCGTCTGCCGAACTCGTACGGCGCCTGGCCGAGGCGATGCCCAGGGTGCGACTGGTACAGCACGAGCGGAACCGCGGCTACGGCGCCGCCTTGCGGACCGGCTTCGAGAGCGCCCGGCATGACTGGGTCTTCTACACAGACGGCGACTTCCAATACGACGTCGACGACCTCGTAAAGGTGGTAGAGAAGGCGCTTCCTGGGGTCGACTGGGTTCAGGGCTACAAGGTTGCCCGCCACGACCCGCTGCACAGAAAGGTGATCGGGCGGATCTACCACCACTTGGTGGCTTTCTTGTTCCAGTTGAAGGTCCGCGACACCGACTGCGACTTCCGACTCATCCGCAAGTCACTGCTGGACAAGGTCGAGCTCTGCCACGACTCGGGCGTCATCTGCGTAGAGATGATGAGGAAGTTCCAGGACGCCGGTGCGACGGTGGCCGAGGTGCCCGTCAGGCACTACTTCAGGGCCTACGGCAAGAGTCAGTTCTTCAATTTGGCCCGGCTGTGGAGGACCGGCCTGGGACTTCTGTCGCTGTGGTGGGAGGTAGTGCTCTCGCCGCGGTTCCGCCCGACGTGGTACCGTCTGCGTCGCACTCGCTAGCTGCTGCAAGGCGCGACCCGGCCTCGGACTTGTGAGAAAGCAGCACCACGCCCCCCAGACAGACCGCGGTACCCACCCACATTCCCAGACGTGCGGGAAAGGGAGGGAGTCTCTCTCCGAAGACAACGACTCCCAGCACGACGGGCAGTACGGTCATCGTCGCCAGTACCGAAGGGGCCACCACCGAAGCCCGACCCTCGGCGAGTGCCAGCTGGTTGAAGACGAAGCCGGTAAGCGAGAGGACTCCGACGAGGTAGATCTCCTTGTTGGTTGCGACCCGGAGCAGCGATGTGAGGTCGAAGGCCTGTAGCTGACCAGCTACCGGCTTGGTGAGCGCCACCGCGCACCCGTACAGGATGCCGGCAGACAGCGCCCAGGCCAGAGGCCTCCTGTTGCCGAAGAACCGAGACGACCACCCCAGCAAGACCGCGGCCGTGCCCAGGGCGACGAAGGAGGAGACGTCCGCCGAGGCGGCACTTCCTGCAGGGGCCACTCCAGCTGCCGAGGCCGCAAGGAGGCCGGCGCCGAGCACCACCGCGCCGACCGACGCGACGAGCCGCGCATCCACGGGCTCGTCGAGGCGCCTGTGTGCCAGTACGACCAAGGCAACCACTCCTGAAGCGACGAGTGGCTGGACCAGGTAAAGAGGAGCGAGCTTGAGGGCTCCTATCTGGGCGAACCAGCCGAGCTGGAGCATGAGGAGGCCGCACAGCCAGGCTGGCCTCCGGAACGCAGCGAGCACCGACTCTTCTGGCATGCGAGCGTCCAATGCCGCTTTCTGTAGGTACACGCCGGTGTTGGCTACCGTGCCCGAGACGAGAGCCAGTGCCAGACCCAGAAGCATAGCCGGAGGTGTCCCTTTCAAACTCGAATCGACGCTTTATGCGCGCTGTTCGACGGAGCGCCCATGTAGCATAACCAGGTCAGCTCGGGCGCCCGCACGACAGGGCGCTCTCCGGGACCGTAGTCGTCTCTCGACGGTGGGTGTAGGGGCGCAGGTATGGATCTCGTTGTCGAAGCCATCCCGCTCTGGTACTTCCAGACGAACTGCTATATCGTAGGCGACTCCAGCAGCCGGAAAGCTGTGGTGATCGACGTACCCGGCGAGCCTCAGGTCGTAGCAAGGCGTCTGGAGCGCCGCGGCCTCGAGCCCGTCGCCATCTTGCACACCCACGGGCACCTGGACCACGTCGGCGGGTCGGGGGCCCTTAGCAGAGCCGAGGGCGACATACCGGCTTACATTCACGACTTCGACCGCCACCGCATTCTCGAGCCCCGATCCCAGCTCGGGGGACTGGCGTCTCTCCTGGTCGACCTGGATCTCGACCCTCCTCCGGAGCTCAGGTCGCTCGAAGACGGCGACGTGGTCGACGTCGCGGGCTTTCCCCTCGAGGTCGTGTTCACCCCCGGGCACACCGAAGGGCACTGCTGTTTCCGGTTGAGGGGACGGACTTGCAGCGTGCGGGCGCCGGAGCTCGGGCTGGCCGGGTCGGCCGAGGTCGACGACATCCTCTTCAGCGGAGACCACCTCTTTGCCGGTTCGGTGGGGAGGACCGATCTTCCCGGAGGAGACTGGGAGACCCTCCTCGAGTCCATAAGGACCAAGATCGTCTGCCTTCCCGACGCCACCTTCGTGCTTCCGGGGCACGGCCCGTTCACCACGATAGGGAGAGAGCGTCTGGTCAACCCGTTCGTCCACGAAGCGGTGGCGACGGGCTGAGGGCCCCGCCACGGGGACGAGATGTCCGGAATCGACGAAAGGCTCGCCGCGCCGAGAGGCATCCCCGACACGCTCCCAGAAAAGGCCGCAGCAGTACTTGCTGCCGCGGAGTACTTCGCAGGACTCGCAGAGCTCTACGGCTACGCGCCGGTCGAGATGCCTCTGATCGAGAAGACCGACGTCTTCGTCAGGTCGGTCGGTGGCGCCAGCGAGATCGTCACGAAGCAGATGTACACCTTCGCCGACAAGTCGGGAGACTCCCTCACTCTGAGGCCCGAGGGAACGGCAGGCGTGGTACGGGCATTCGTCGAGCACGATCTCTACAAGAGCGAGCCGCTTCCGTGGCGGGTGTTCTACATGGGTGACATGTTCAGGCACGAGCGGCCACAAGCCGGCCGGTACAGGCAGTTCAAGCAGTTCGGTGTGGAGGCCCTGGGCGCCGCCGGCCCCGAAGCAGACGTGGAGCAGATCGACCTGTGCATGACCTTCCTCAGAGGAGTCGGGGTGGGCTCCCCGGTCCTCTTGCTCAACTCGGTAGGCGACGGCGATTGCAGGCCGGCTTACCGGTCGGCCCTGCAGGCTTACCTGCGCCGGCCCGAGGTACGGGACGCCCTGTGTGAGGAATGCCAGCAGCGGACCGAGCGGAACCCCTTGAGAGTGCTCGACTGCAAGAACCGGCGCTGCGTCGAGGCCACGGCCGAAGCCCCCGCGACACTCGACTACCTCTGCAGTGCCTGCAGCCGCCACTTCGAAGAGGTACGTGCGGGCCTGGACGCCGTAGGGGTCGCTTACGAGGTGGCTCCGAGACTAGTGAGGGGACTCGACTACTATACCCGCACTGCCTTCGAGGTCGTCTCGGGTGGTCTGGATGCGGCTCAGGACGCCGTGGCGGGAGGCGGGCGCTACGACGGCTTGGTGGAGCTGCTCGGCGGGCCACCCACTCCCGGAGTCGGATTCGCCGTGGGGGTCGAGCGTTCGCTGCGGGCCTCGTCCAGGCTGGGGGATTCTCCCGGAGATCCGGCGTCGAGGAGGGAATCTTCGAGGAAGACTCGGATCGGAAAGGTCCCGACCTTCGCGCCGAGAACCTTCGGGCCAGCCGTCCTCGCAGTGGCCACCCACGAGACGGCCCGTGCCGAGGCGCTGCGTCTGGTGGCTGCTGCGCGAGAGGAGGGGATCCCTGCCTCGGTGGGACCCCTGGACCGGTCACTGAAGGCCCAGATGAGATACGCCGACAGGGTCGGTGCTGCGGCAGTCGCGGTGTTCGGGCCAGAGGAGCTCGAGGCCGGGGAAGTGTCGTTGCGCTTGCTTCGCTCCGAGGGAGGCGCATCGGGAGACAGGCAGGGCCACGAAAGGCAGGAGCGGGTCCGCCTCGGGGAGGCTCCAGCCAGACTGAGAGAGCTCCTTTCGTAGCGGGGAGCCGAGAGAGGGATTTCATTGGGTACGGAGGATTCCAGAGAGCAGGGTGGCGAGGTGCTTCTTCCCGGAGGACCGGATGGTCGGCTCGCCGCCGTTGCCGGAACCGGTCGTGCCGGATACCCCGGCCTGAGTTGCGGTGCACTCAGGCGGGATGACGTCGGGAAGGACGTCGTCCTGTGCGGCTGGCTTGCTCGGCGCCGCGACCACGGAGGCCTCATCTTCCTCGACCTGCGGGACGCCAGCGGCGTGGTTCAGGTGGTCGCCGAACCCGGCTCGGACTCCTTCCACGTCGCCGACCGTGCCCGCCACGAGTGGGTACTGCGAGTGGAGGGCACGGTAGCCCTTCGTCCAGAGGGGACCGAAAATCCCGACCTGCCGACCGGAGAGGTCGAGGTGCGGGCGAGGCGTGCGGAGGTTCTAGCCGAGTCCAGGACCCCGCCCTTTCTCCCGGAGGACCGTACCGACGTCGACGAGGCGACCCGACTCGAGTTCCGCTACATAGACCTCAGGCGCCCGATGATGCAGAGGAACTTGAGGTTGCGGGCGCGGGTGCTTGCCGCCGTGCGGAGAGCAATGGAAGAGCAAGGGTTCCTCGAAGTCGAGACGCCGGTCCTCACGAGAGCGACGCCAGAGGGAGCCCGGGATTTCCTGGTCCCGTCTCGTACCGACTGGGGGAAATTCTATGCCCTCGCACAGTCGCCCCAGCTCTACAAGCAACTCCTCATGGCAGCCGGGGTGGGGCGGTACTACCAGATCGCCAGGTGCTTCCGGGACGAGGACCCCCGGGCGGACAGGCAGCACGAGTTCACCCAGCTCGACATCGAGATGAGCTTCGCTTCAGAGGACGACGTGATGGCAGCCGTCGAGTCGGCAGTTGCAGCCGCGGCAGAGGCTGCCGGCTGGGAGCTCCCCGAGACGCCGTTTCCCCGGATCACATGGCAGGAGGCTATGTGGCGCTTCGGGACGGACAAGCCGGACCTGCGCATCCATCAAGAACTGGTCGACGTCTCGGAGTGCTTCGAGCGGACCTCCTTCGAGACCTTCGCCAGGATCCTTTCTGACGGCGGGGCGATAGTCGGTCTTCGTGTCCCAGAGGGCGGGTCTCGCTCCACCAGAGCCTACCTGGACGGGCTGGTCGAGAGGGCTAGGGAGCTGGGCGCCCGAGGGCTCGTGTGGGTCGTCGTCGAGACCGAGAGCCTGCGCTCACCGGTGGCGAAGTTCTGGTCTGACCAGGAGTGCAGGCGGCTCGTCTCCCTCATGGGAGCCCAAGCCGGCGACTTGCTCCTCCTCGTTGCCGGCGAGCCCACGACGGCGAGATCGGTGCTGGGCAAGCTGAGGCTGGAAGTTCTCGCTCCAGCTCCGGAAGCCAGGGGCCGCTGGTGCTGGGTGACGTCGTTCCCTCTCGTCGAGTGGAACGAGAAGGAGGAGCGGTTCGACCCGCTGCACCATCCCTTCTGCGCCCCTCACCCGGACGACCTCGCGCTGGTCGAACAGGGGAAGCAAGCCGTCCTCGAACGCGGCCCCGAGCACGTACGCTCGAGAGCCTTCGACCTGATCCTCGACGGCAAGGAGCTCGGGTCAGGGAGCGTCAGGGTGCACGACAGAAGGACGCAGGCGGCGGTCTTCGCCCTGATCGGAATCGGTCCCGACGAGGCCGAAGACCGATTCGGTTACCTGCTGCGGGCTTTCGACTACGGGACGCCTCCCCATGCAGGCTTTGCCGTAGGGCTGGACAGGCTTGTCGCTTCGCTCGCCGGAGAGGAATCGATCAGAGAGGTGATCGCCTTCCCCAAGACCCAGACAGGGCACGAACCCATGCTCGCCACGCCGGCTCCTGTTTCCCAGGCCCATCTCGAGGAGCTGGGAATCTCGGTCAAGCCTCGGAAGCCTCGATGAACAGCCGGCCCTTCGTCTTCCTGTGGATCTTGCAGTAGACGACATACTCGCCCGACTGGGTGAAGACGAACCCCTTCTTCTCGCCCGGCTCGATGAATATCTCCACGGAGCGGTCGCTCTCGAAGGAGAGCACGTAGCGCTCCGAGGTCTCGTTGGTCCACCAGATCGTCTCGGTAGTCTTCGCCTTCACGTCCTGGGGGACGAACTTGCCGTCCCGGATCGCAATCTCGGTTGTCTGCACAGGCTCGGGCGAAGAGCACGCGCTGAGAAGAAGGGCCGCAGCGAGCACTACTGCGAAAAACATAGCGCAGCGCCGCCAGGGCCGGCCGGCCCTGGCGCCTGCAGGCGGCAGGGCCCACTGACGCGCTGGGGCCGGGCGTGCCGGCTCTCCCTGCCTCGCTCCGGTCTCCTGTGTCGAGGGTACTTTCATTGCTGTATCTTGTCGTCGAGGCCGGGTTCCCGGCCGAGGATGCAAGAAACCACGTCGTTCGCTCTAGTGCTAGTGGAGAGGCCATGAGCCCGGAATCCGCCGCCCTGGTGGTTGCGACCGTCTTCCTGGGCGTCATCGCCCTCGGTCTACTGTACTTTCTCAGGAGCGCGGTGATGACGCTCAGGCGGCTGAGAGAGTGCATCGACAACGTGGAGCGTCGCGTCGTCCCACTGCTGGAGGACATGCACACCCTGACCGTCGACGCCCACTACGAGCTCGAGAAGATCGACGAGACGGTCTCGAAGTCGAGGAACTTGGCCGAGACGGTCGAGGCGGCTGCAGGTGTGGCACGGGTCGCCGCGGCCACACCGGTCGTCAAGGCAGCCGCGCTTGCGGCCGGGGTGAAGGGGACGATAGAAGCCCTGGATTCCGAGCAGCCGCGCGGCAAGTCCCGCAAGGGAGGTAGGGCGGGGCGGTGAAGAAGGCTCTGCTGGCAGCTTTCGCCTTCGCGATCGGCTGGGTGTGGGGCTTTCTTTCCCTGAGGGCTTTGCTGGAACGAACGAGGGGAGCCCTTCGGCCTTCGACGATAGTCAAGCGAGCGGCAGACGAAGGCGAGTCCCTTGTCGCGCGGCTATCGGGGGCCCTCGAATCAGGGCGTGAGCGTGCAAGGCAGCGGGAAGCTGAGCTGAGGAAGCGTTTCGGCCTCGAGATATGAGCCGCGCATCCTGAAGGGGTCGGCCTCGGCGAGGGCCTGGACTCAAGTTGCGAGTTACGGGGCTGCGGCAGACCGGGGTTCACCACCTCGAGCAGGGAGGGCTGCGGTCGTGTGATCAACTGCTCTTCGACCTCGGAGACCCAACCACCAAGGTCTCCTCGGCTGGTGGTCAGGATCGGCGGTGGTACCGGCCATGACTATGATTGCCTCACCTGCCGCCGGCCTGCCGCCCCATGCCCCGTAAATCCGGCGGGTTCCCGTGTGCGTCCGGGTCGCCGCACTCCCAGGCACCGAGTCCTGGGTGCCGGCCCGGGCCGGCTTACTTCTGTCACACTTATCGGCGCCTCGATCGGGAATCCTTAGTACGAATCGGGTTCCAGCAAATACCATTCCGACGACTCCGATTCCGCGATCCCAGGCGAGCATGAGCCCTGCACCACGAACCGCTGCAGAGATACGGGAAACCTGGCTCGACTTCTTCGAGCAGCGAGGCCACCGGCGGGTGGCTTCCTCCTCGCTCATTCCCCACGACAAGAGTCTGCTGCTCACCACGGCTGGCATGGTGCAGTTCAAGCCATACATGCTGGGAGAGGAGAAGCCTCCCTATCGGCGAGCCGCCTCGGTGCAGAAGTGCTTCAGGACGACAGACATCGACCGGATCGGCTTCACCGACCGCCACTTCACCTTCTTCGAGATGCTCGGGAACTTCAGCTTCGGAGACTACTTCAAGTCCGAGGCCGCCCGGTGGGCCTGGGAACTGGTCACGGGCGTATGGGAGCTTCCGACCGACCGGCTCTGGGTGACCGTCTTCGAGGAAGACGACGAGACCGTGAAGGTCTGGACCGAAGAGGTCGGCGTCGACCCGGCGCGGGTGATTAGGCGCGGGAAGGAAGACAACTTCTGGGACATGGGCACAGCCGGACCTTGCGGGCCGTGTTCGGAGATTTACTTCGACAGGGGTGAGAAGTTCGGCCCGGGCGAGGGCCCCGCTACCAACGAGGACCGCTACGTCGAGATCTGGAACCTGGTCTTCATGCAGTCAGTCCGCGACGAAGCCGGGAACGTGGTCGGGGAGCTCCCCCAGAAGAACATCGACACGGGGGCGGGACTGGAGCGAGTGGCCATGGTTCTGCAGAGCGCCGCAAGTGTCTTCGAGGTGGACACGACCTTACCCATCCTCGAGGAAGCCCAGCGCTTGACCGGTGCCTGCTACGGGGAATCTCGGGAGGCGGACGTCTCCCTCAGAGTACTGACCGACCACGCACGAGCGGCTGCCTTCTTGATAGCCGACGGCGTGTTTCCGTCCAACGAAGATCGCGGCTATGTCTTGCGCAGGCTGCTCCGGAGGGCTGTGCGTCACGCTCAGGTCCTAGGCGGCGGGGGCGACGTGCTAGAGGGCCTGGCGCAAAAGACCGTGGAAGTCCTGGGCGAGGCCTATCCGGAGCTTCGCAAGAACGCTTCTCTGATCGAGAAGGTTTGCCGTACGGAAGAGTCGAGATTCAGGGCCACCCTGGAAACGGGGCTGGAGCACCTCGAAGAAGCCCTCGACCGGCTCACCCCCGGCGAGGCGCTACCCGGCGAGGTCGTCTTCCGTCTTCACGACACCTACGGGTTTCCGGTGGAGCTGACCAGGGAGGTGGCGGCCGAGAGGGGGGTGGAGGTCGACGAGGAAGGGTTCCAGACTGAAATGGAGGCACAGCGCCGCAGGGCCCGTGAGGCCTCGAGGACCGCCGCGCCTGCCCAGGGCGAGAGCGTTGCTGCATCCTTCAGGGACCACCTTCACCGGTGGGGGCCGACCGTCTTCAGCGGCTACGAGAAGCTCGAGGACGAAGGGCGCGTGCTCGCCATCTACAGGGACGGCGACGCAGTTGAGATGCTCTCCGAAGGCGAGGACGCGGAGCTGCTCACCGACAGGACCCCCTTTTACGGGGAGGCGGGCGGACAAGTGGGCGATGTGGGCGAGATAGCCACCGAGACGGGGAGGGCCAGGGTCCTCGACACCACCCATCCCCTCTTCGAGCTGACCTCCCACAGGGTAAAGGTCGTCGAGGGGGCCGTATTCTCGGGCCAGCAGGCCCGCCTCAGGGTGGACGCGTCCCGACGGGAGCGCACGATGCGGCACCACACGGCCACCCACGTGCTGCACTGGGCGCTGAGGGAGGTCCTCGGAACTCACGTCAAGCAGGCCGGCTCCCTCGTCGCACCAGACAGACTCAGATTCGACTTCTCCCATTTCGAGCAGGTCAAACCCGCCGAGCTCGCCGAGATCGAGTCGCTTGCCAACTCCAAGATCCTCACCGACCAGCCGGTCGTCACCTTCGAGACCACAAAGGACGAGGCCGACCGCGTGGGTGCCCTTGCCTTTTTCGGCGACAAGTACGGCGACATCGTCCGCGTCGTCCAGGCCGGGGACTTCTCGCGGGAGCTGTGCGGGGGGACCCACGTCCACGCTCTCGGAGAGGTAGGCCCGATCCTGGTCGTGGGCGAGGGGTCGATAGGGTCCAACATCCGCAGGGTGGAGGCTCTGGCAGGGATGGAGGCAATAACCCGCGTGGTCGAGGAGCGCACCACTCTCTCCAGCGTGTCTGCTGTGCTGAAGACCCCACCCGACCGGCTGCGAGAGAGGGTCGACCAGTTGCTCGCAGACTTGAAGGCCGCCCAGGCCGAGGCGAGAAAGCTGAGAGAGGAGCTCGCGGCCCAGAGGGCGGCCCGTCTCGCGGCCGATGCCCAGGCGGGGGGGCCGTCGGGCCTGAGGACGCTGGTCGCCAGGCTTGACGAAGGAGCCGACTCGCTGAGAGAGGTGGCACTTGCCCTGCGGGGATCGCACGGCGTGGACGTCTGCGTCCTGGGCGGTACTCACGCTGGCCGGGCGAACCTGGTTGCCGCGGTCTCCAGGCGGGCAGTCGAGTTGGGGGTATCGGCTGCCGAGCTCATAAGGGAGCCGGCCGCCATTCTCGGCGGAGGTACCGGAAAGAACCCTGAGTTGGCCGTGGGAGGCGGTGCTGAGGCTGGAAAGATTGAGGCCGCTCTCGACGCGGCGCGCCGGGCGGTCCACGAGGCGCTCTCCTGAGACGTGAGCCCCTCGCAGTGCGATGTCTTCTGCGCGAAGCCCCGGTACAGCCAACTGCGCGTGGTGTCGGCGTAGAAGGTGCGCACCATAGGACTGGACCTGGGAAGGCGGAGGTCGGGAATCGCGCTATCGGACGAATCCGGCCTACTTGCCGCTCCCCAGGCCACGGTCGACGAGCCCGAACGCCTCATCGAGACGCTGGCGCGGCTGAGGGACGAAACTGCGGCCTCGGTGCTCGTGGTGGGCCTTCCGGTGGGTCGGGGAGGCTCGGACACCGACCAGACCCTATGGGTCAGAGAAGAAGCAACGCGTATTGCGACGCGGCTGGGGATGGAACTCGTCTTGTGGGACGAGAGGCTGACGACCCGGGAGGCCCTGAGGCGCCTTCGGGAATCGGGCAGGCGCCCCTCGAGGCAGCGAGTCTTGGCAGACGCGGCCTCGGCGGCGATAATTCTCCAGTCGTATCTGGATTCGAAGAGACAGGGAGAACCGGCTGAGCGAGACGTCTAGGTACGGGCGCCGTCGTCCTTCCGACAGGGCAGGTGGAAGCGGCAGGGTCCCCATGGCGACCGACGAGCCACTCGAAACCCCACCGTCTCCCCCCCATACGAGGGCAGAGCCCGCTTCCGGGCAGGGGGAGCAAGGGGCTCCGCCTGCTGCCGTATCGGTGCAGGGGAATTCGGGACGGCCGGGCCGGAGGTCGGCTGCTGCAGGAGACGCCGGGGTCCGGAGGGGGCCCAGAAGGCGCTCGGGGAAGGCTGTGGTGGCCGTGGCGCTGTCCCTGGCGGTGGTGGCCCTGATCGGCACCGGTTCGGGGCTCTACCTCTTCGTGATGTCGGCGGGACGAGGGGGAGCCGGCCACGGGGAGCTCCTCTTCACGGTCACGGAAGGTCAGACCGTCTCGGAGATCGCGGACGCTCTCGAGCGAGAGGGGGTTATCGGCTCCTCGACGGCCTTCTTGCTCTACTTACGGATCAAGGGCAAGTCCCTCACCGTGAGGGCCGGTGATTACCAGATGCGCTACGGCATGGGTGCCGAGGCCGTGATAGAGGTCTTCGAGGCAGGCCCGGTCGTGCGCTATCGAGACATAACTTTCCCGCCGGGATTTACGGTCAGGCAGCAGGCCGAACGAGCCGAGCGCGAGCTGGGCTTCTCGGCTGCAGAGTTCGTGCGTGCGCTGGAGGCCAACGTGAGTGCCGCGGGGTTCCCTGACGCGCCGAACACGGAGGGACTCTGCTTCCCCGACACCTACCGGGTAGACGAACAGACCGACGAGAAGGCCCTGGCACGCACCTGTCTCGAGCAATTCGACAAGGTCTTCTCCAGCCTCGACACCTCCAGGCTGCCTTCCCTCAGAGTAACGCAGTACCAGGCCGTCATAGTGGCATCGCTCGTCGAGCGCGAAGCCAAGGTGGAGGCTGAGCGGCCGATCGTGGCCAGCGTCATCTACAACCGGCTGAGAAAGGGCATGAAACTCGACATCGACGCCACCGTGCTCTACGCCCTGGGCGAGCACAAGGAACGGCTCACCTACAAGGACCTCGAGGTCGACTCCCCTTACAACACATACAAGGTGCGAGGCCTACCTCCCACCCCCATAGCCTCGCCGTCCAAGGCGTCGCTGCGGGCGGCCCTAGAGCCGGCCGAGACCGACTACCTCTACTACGTCTTGACCGACCCTTCGGGCGCTCACAGCTTCACTTCCGACCCCGAGGAGTTCGAGCGCCTCAAGGCGGACGCTATTGCTCGTGGGGTCTACTGACGGCCGCGCCAGCAGGCAGGTACCCGAGAGGGTCCTGGGCGTCATCGGCTGCCCGGTGACCCACTCGCTCTCTCCGGCCATGCACAACGCTGCCTTCGAGGCGGTGGGGCTTCCGTGGGTCTATGCGGCCTTCGAGGTGCCGGTGGGAAAGGCAGAAGAGGCGGTGGGGGCGATGCGGGTTCTGGGTCTGGAGGGGCTCTCGGTGACGGTGCCTCACAAGCAAGCAGTCGTACCGGCCCTCGACTCGCTTTCGGATACTGCTTCGGTCACCGGCGCGGTCAACACGGTCTTCTGGGACTCCAGGCGAGAGGAGCTGGTGGGTGAGAACACCGACGTAGAGGGCTTCAGGGAGGGGCTCAGGACCTCGCTGGGAATCGACCTGGAAGGTCGTCGCGTCCTGGTGCTGGGCGCGGGCGGGGCCGCGCGCGCGGTCGTCTGGGCTGCCGTCAAGGCCGGGGCCGCCTCGGTCACGGTGGCCGCGCGACGACCGTCTCAAGCAGCATCACTGGTTTCGAGGCTCTCTGACTCGGTCCCACCGGGTGCCGGCGCTCCGAGGCTTTCTGCCGTATCAGCGACCCAAGGCGCTCTCGGGGAGGCGGCGGCGGATTCGGATTTGCTCGTCAATACGACGCCCGTGGGATCGGACGGAGAGGGGATGCCAATACAGGTCGAGGCGATTCACAGAGACCTTTTCGTATATGACCTGATCTACTACCCACCCCGAACCCCTCTGGTGGAAGTGGGTGCCCGCAAGGGGGCAGGAGCAGCCGGAGGACTGGAGATGCTCGTCCATCAGGGAGCGCTCCAGTTCCGGATCTGGACCGGGCTCGAGGCGCCGGTGGAAGTCATGCGGGAAGCAGCCCACGTTGCGATCGGGGCCCGGGCCGGGCGGACACGAGGGACTCCATCCCCCTAGCCCCTTGCCGTCCGGGGGGCGACTTCGGGTCTCTTCAGAATCGGCGACGAACTGCCGACAAGTCCGAATTGGGGTAAGCTGTTGCTCGCCGGGGCAGTTTGGGTAGCCTCAGCTGGCGGGGGACGGAGAAGGTTCGGCCACGTGGGCGCGCGGGGCTCCTTGCTGCTTCGACCCAGCGGTGCGGGCGGGCGAGTCCGGCTGCCGGTTTGGACCCCGGTTAAGAGAGCCGATTCGAAGCGACGCTGCCTGGACGATGATCAGGGAGGACAAATGATCAGTAGGGCCGAACAGCTCGCGATGGCCCTTGACGAGTTCGTACAGTCGAGTCCCGAGATAGAAGCCGCGGCAATCGTCTCCATGGACGGCTTGCCGATGGCATCCGCGCTGCCGCCCGAGATCGAAGAAGACCGCCTCGGAGCGATGGCGGCAGCGCTCCTGTCGCTGGGCGAGAAGGCGGCCGAGGGGCTCGGGCGCGGAGACCTCGCCCAGATCTTCGTAGAGGGGGAGTACGGGTTCGTTTTCTTGATGGCGGCCGGCGAGACTTCGGTGCTGACCGCAATCACTCGTCCCTCGGGAAAAATAGGCCTGATCCTCTATGAGATGCGTCACACTGCAGCGAGAATCGCGAACATCCTGGAACAGCCCTCGGTGGTTCAGATGCCGGGGGTCAGGCCTGCTGCAGAGCAACTGGGTTAGCGACGCTTCAGACAGCGGGGCCGGTCGCTTTCCGTCAGGCATCGTTGCGGCTGGGGTACGAGAGATCGAGTAACGGAAAGGCACACGTGGGATGGCGCTTCAAGGAAGCCTCGACGATTTCCCTCTCGGTGAAGTCTTCGGTCTGGTAGCCCGGGCACAGAACAGCGGGGCAATACACCTCAGACGCTCGGGCAAGAACGGGCGCGGAGCGGTCTACTTCCAGAAGGGCGAGGTCTATTACGCGTTCTCCAGGGGAGCCGACAACCTGGGGAACGCTCTCGTCAAATCGGGAATCGTGAGCGCAAACGACTGGAAAGCTGCCACCGCGCAGGCCGGGGCGAAGCGGACCGTCGGGGAGATCCTCGTGAACAAGGGGGTCGACCGGGCACGCCTCGAAGACTTCCTGCGAGAGCGGATAGAGGAAGCGATATTCGACTTGTTCCGCTGGGAAGACGGGCGATTCGACTTCCGCAAGGGCGAGAGCCACGCCATCGGTCCGATCGTGACCCTGGAGGTCGAGCCGCTCATCCAGGAGGCGCAGCGGCGACTGGACGAGTGGGAGACGATAAAGGAGTCGATTCCCTCGGTAGAAGCAGTACTCCGCCTGGTGCGAGACTTGCCCGAAGAACACCTCGAGGTCAATCTCACCCGGGAAGACTGGCGCGTTATCGCCTGCATCGACGGACAGAGGCGCGTTACCGATGTCGCCGAGGTCCTGGGCGAGGGCGAGTTCAGGGTCTGCCAGGTTCTCCACGGTCTGGTAACGAGCGGCCTGATCGAAGTCGCCGAAGCCGGTGCGGAAGAGGAAGAGTACGAAGAGGTCGAGGAGATAGAGGCCGCCGAGGAGGCTTTCGAGGAAGAGGAAGAAGAGGCGGAGTTCGAAGAAGAAGAGGAAGAAGAGGAAGAGGAAGAAGAAGAGGAAGAAGAGATCGCCCTGGAGGGGATCTCCCTCAAGGACGCAGCCGAGGCGCTGGCGACCGAAGAGGAAGAAGAGGCCTTTGCAGGAGCCGGCTCCGCCTTCGAGTCGCTCAAGGCAGACGCCGCTGACGACGACAGCAGCACCCTCCTCGACGACCTCCTCGGCTTCGGAGACGAGGGTCGCCGGGGGGCGTCGCCCCAGGCGTCTGCTTCAGGGGGCCGTAGTGGTCGCAGGCTCGACACCGGTGCGATAGCGGAGGAGTTCAGCCAGCTCTGGTCGGGGGAGGAGCCGGCTCCGGGCGGATCGCGCAACGAGGCGGGTCCCGCTCCGAGGCTAAGGGCGCGCTCCAGGGGAGGCGCAGAGCCTGCAGTCGAGCCAGAAGTCGAAGCTGCCGAGTCGTCCGAGGTCCCACATCCGGGCGTGAAGTCCACCGGAGTGAACAAGGCGCTCATCATGCGCCTCATCCACGGGGTGCGGGAGCTGTAGCGGCATGCCAGAGAGCGCCGGGGCCGCCGCCGTGAAGGTGGTGGTTACCGGTCCTTTCGCAGCCGGCAAGACCACCTTCATCAGCACCCTTTCGGAGGTGCCGCTCTTCTCTACGGAGAAACCAGTGACCGACGCTTCCCGGTCGGTCAAGTCAATGACGACCGTCTCCATGGACTTCGGGAAGATCACCTTCGACTTCGAGGAAGGGGAAGTCGTCCTCTACCTCTTCGGGACGCCTGGCCAGGAGCGCTTCGACTTCATGTGGGACGTCCTGGCAAGGGGAATGCTCGGATTCGTGGTGCTGGTCGACGTCACGCGAGAGAAGACTTACCCAGAAGCGAAAAAGATCGTCAAGTACTTCAGGGAGCTCTCCGACGTTCCTTATGTCGTGGGAGCCAACCGGGCGACGGGCAACGAGAAGGCGGTCGAGCGGTTGAGGAAGAAGCTGGCCCTGGACGAAGACGTCCCGGTGATTCCCTGCGAGGTCGTCAGCCGCCAGAGCGCAAAGGAAGTCCTCCTCGCCCTTCTCTACCAGGTAAGTGCCTTCCTCGACCGAGACGACGCGGTGGGTGTGACCAGCGCGTGACGCTGCCGGTTCGGATTCCTGCTGCGGGCTGACACGGTGTCCGAGCCCCTGGCTGTACTATCTCTGAAGGTGGGAAATCGAGCGAGGCGGCCGCTGAATTGACGTCGTATCACCATCAAGGTCCACCCGACAATTCGCCAGGTGGTCACGGATATCCCGGTCACCGGGATCCAGTGCCCCCTCCCCAGGAGGGCGGCCGCATCCGCTCAGGACTGCGGAAGCTCTTCGGCAGGCGACGCAAGGAGGAGCGCTCCTCCGAGCAGGAGTGGTACTGGGTCGAAGAGGAAAACCAGGCGCCAGCTCCGCCCCCCGCACGGACGTTACCGAGGCCTACGGACGAATCCCTTCGTCGAGCGCAGCAACACGGCTTTCTGACTTCCCCTCCGGAATACTTGCCGCAGCCCGTTTCGTCTCAGGTGGACCAGTCCGTCGTGCAGGCCTCCGACCAACCAGATGTGGTCTCGGCGCCCCCTCCCCTCGGCCCTCCAGAGTCGCAGTTGTCGACCCCGGAGTCGGTGATTGCTGCTGCCGGCGCCCAGACGGAACCAGCGCGTCCCATCGAGGCAGACCTGCCGCAGTGGGTCTTCGACTCGGACCAGACTTCAGCGTGGTCGTCGCCCGAGCCCTCACGACCCGAGCCGGCGGAAGTCCCCCCCTCTACCGAGGCCGTCAAGACGGGCCCCTTGCCGGGCGAATCGCTCCCATCGAAGCCGGAGGATGCCTCCTACACGATTCTCGAACGCAATACCCAGCCCATACGAGGAATACTGGGCGATCTGGAGGTAGGGGCCTCCCGCGAGGCTGTCGAGTCTCCTGCAGGCCAGCCCCCTCCCGCGCAGGACGACTACCGTTTCGCTCGGGAGCCGGACAGAGACACCCTCGAGGCCGTTTACCTCCCAGGCGCGCCCCCCGAGCCCTTGCCTGGTACGGCAGAGGCTTTCAGCAGCATCGAACAACCCGCGCCCCCCGAGCCACCTCCGCCGCCTCCCATTGCAGTGGCGAAGTCGACCGGCTCGTACCCGAGGGTGGACGCCGGTGCAGCCGTATCCGAAGAGGGCGCCGGTGAGGAAGGTACCGGGGGCCGCATCGGTCAGAAGCGCCACGGGCCACCGGCCTTCGCGGCGGAGCCTGATGTCAGACACGTGGTGCTGGGTTTCCGTGACGGGACCGCAGTCTTCCTCGAGCCCGATCACCCCCTATTCTCGCTGTTCTTCCAGTGGAGCGAGCTGGTGGCAGGTCCAGAGACCCCCCCGAAGGCGTATGCGAGGAGGCAAGCCCAGAAGAAGTTCTACCTGGGTAAGGCCCCTAGAGGGAAGCCCAGGAAGGCAAAGACATAGCGGCGCAGGAGATTCGCCCAGGAGAGAGCCTGAATTTTTCCAGCTGCATGTCCGATACCTGTGTGAGGCCCGCGCGCCCCTACTCTCGGATGCGACCGCGACCCGGCTCTGTTCGAAAGGCCGGGTTCTGCCCAGCTGTGGGGGCGGAGCAAACGGTGGACGTCTCAGGTCCGAGTAGCTGGTAGGCTGGTGGGTTAGCAGGTGCCGGAGGAATCCAAGTCGTGGCAGAGGACGACGTCACCAGTTTCGGAATGCTCCTCGTAGAGGAGGGCATCATCGACGAGCTTCAGCTCGACGAGGTCCTCGCCGAGTACGAGGACACCGGAAAGCCGATCGGCCGGATCCTCGTCGAGAAGGGGTTCCTCACCGAAGAGGATCTCCTCGCCGTCCTTGCCGACCAGGCCGGTTTCGAATTCGTCGACCTGACCGAGTACCCCGTAGACCCCTCGGCCGCAGCCCTCATCCCCGACTCGATCTGCCGCCGGTACGGGCTGATGGCGATCGGCTTCGAAGGCCAGAAGCTGATCGTCGCGATGTCCGACCCGCAGAACGTCATCGCACGAGACGACGTCAAGTCCGTCACCGGCAAGGACATCGAGGTGGTCGTGGCCGCCCCCGGGGCGATCTTGGAGGCCCTGGACAAACTGTCCCGTCTCGACACCGACATAGAGGCCTTCGCGGGCGAAGGGGGTGAGGAGGAAGAGGACCTCGCGAAGCTCAAGGAGATCAGCGAGGAAGCGCCCGCGGTAAGGTTCGTCAACATGCTGATCTCCCAGGCGGTCCAGGACCGGGCTTCCGACATCCACGTGGAGCCGCAAAACAAGGAAGTCGTCGTGAGGTACCGCATCGACGGCGTGCTCAAGGAGCACATGCGCTCGCCCAAGTCGATCCATGCGGCTCTGGTCAGCAGACTCAAGATCATGGCCGACATGAACATAGCCGAGCACCGCCTCCCTCAGGACGGCCGGATCTCGATGAAGGTCATGGGCCGAGAGATCGACATGCGGGCCTCTTGCATCCCTACGGTCTGGGGCGAGAAGTTCGTGATGAGAATCCTCGACAAGCAGGCCGGCATCGTCCCCCTCGACAAGCTCGGCTTGCTCGAGGAAAACGCCGAGAAACTCAGGGCTGCCTACACCAGGCCCTACGGGGCAATCTTCTGCTCCGGGCCAACAGGTTCGGGGAAGACGACCACTCTATATTCGATCCTCAAGGTCATCGCTTCCCCCGACAAGAACACCGTAACGGTCGAAGACCCTGTCGAGTACAAGATCCCAGGGTTGAACCAAGTACAGGTGAACCCCAAGGCAGGTTTGACTTTCGCCTCGGCGCTGAGAGGAATCGTACGGTCCGACCCCGACATCATCATGGTCGGCGAGATCCGAGACCTCGAGACCGCGCACATCGCCGTCGAATCGGCCCTTACCGGCCATCTCGTCCTTTCCAGCATCCACACCAATGACGCCCCGTCCACCCCGGCACGGCTCGTGGAAATGGGTGTCGAGCCGTACCTGGTCGGCTCCGCCCTTGACTGCGTGGTGAGCCAGCGGCTCGCCAGGCGGCTGTGCGAGCGGTGCAAGGAGCCTTACCAGCCCACCGAGGAGACCCTGGTCAACGTCGGCTGGCCGCTGGAGGAGGAGACCGAGTTGCCTGTCATCTACAAGGCCGTAGGTTGCGGGCACTGCGCCAAGACCGGATATCGGGGAAGGATTGCCGTTCACGAAATCATGAACGTAACCGAAGAGATAGAGCGGATGATCGTGGAGCGCCGGACCTCCGAGGAGATCAAGAAGGTCGCCGTGATGGAGGGCATGAAGCCGCTCCGCCTGGACGGCCTGGCCAAGGTGCGCCTCGGCATCACCAGCATCGACGAGGTGATGAGGGTCGTGGTGTGAGTTCGGGATGACGGGGGCGAGAAGGCATGGCGACGACGGCTGACAGACTCGGTAGCTATCTCGTCCAGCAGGGGCTGTTGACCCCCGATGAGCTGGCAGAGGCCGCTGCGCGCGCTCAGGCTTCCAACACGCCTCTACCCCGACTCTTGCTGAGCGAGGGTCGAGTGACCGAAAAGCAGCTGCTGATGGCTGTCGCGGCCCAGAACGGGATGCGATTCTTCGATTTCGCCGCCGAGCCGATGCACCCCGAGGCGGTCGGCATGGTCCCGCCGGACATCTGCCACCGGTTCAGCGTGATCGGAGTAGGCGTAGAGGGAAACAGCCTCGTCGTCGCAATGGCAGACCCCAAGAACGCCGACGCCATTAACGCGATCCAGCAGGCAACGGGATGGTCGGTAATCCCGTGCCTGGCCGACAAGAACGAGGTCCTGGCAGCCATAAAGCAGGTTCACGGGGCGACTCCCTCCGAGGGCGGAGCCGGTGCGGCGGGTCCGGGAGCCTCCTCGGGAACGCTCGCCCCAGGCGACGTCAAGCTCGGCGGCGCCGAGGACCGGCTCATGGAGGCTGCCCGTGCGGTCAAGGAAGAGGCGCCGGCAGTCCAGGTCCAGCGCTCGGCCGACGACATCCACGTCAACGAGCTCCTCGAGATCGTCCTCGAAAGGGGAGCCTCGGACCTGCACCTGACCGTAGGTACGCACCCGACCGTGCGAATCCACGGCGACCTGCACCCCCTCACCGAGTTTCCGGTGCTCAAGCCCGGCCCGCTCCGCAAGATGATCTACGCGATTCTGACCCAGAAGCAGCGAGAGAAGCTCGAGTCCGAACTCGAGTTGGACATGTCGCACCCCCTGCCTGGCAAGGCCCGCTTCAGGGTGAACGTCTTCTTCCAGAGGGACTCGATCGGGGCGGTGATGCGAGTCATTCCGATGAACATCCTGCCTCTCGAGAAGCTAGGCGTTCCCCCGGTACTGTCGAGCTTCGCCTACCTGCCCAGGGGCCTGATCCTGGTGACGGGTCCTACCGGTTCGGGTAAGTCGACCACCCTGGCATCCATCATCGACATCATCAATCGGGAGCGGCCGGTCCACATCATGACGGTCGAAGACCCGATCGAGTTCCTGCACACCCACAAGCGTGCGATCGTGAACCAGCGGGAGGTCGGCGAGGACACCCACTCCTTCGCCAATGCGCTGAAGCGAGTACTGCGCCAGGACCCGGACGTGATCCTGGTGGGCGAGATGAGAGACCTCGAGACCATTGCCACCGCGATCACTGCAGCCGAGACCGGCCACCTGGTCTTCGGCACCCTGCACACCCAGGACGCCCCGCAGTCGATCGACAGGATCATCGACGTCTTCCCCCCCCACCAGCAGCAGCAGGTCCGGGTCCAGCTCGCATCGTCGCTCCAGGCGGTCTGCACCCAGCAGCTGCTCCAGACGGCGGACGGGAAAGGCCGGGTCGTCGCGTGCGAAGTCTTGATCTGTACGCCTGCCGTGCGAAACTTGATTAGAGAAGGCAAGACGCACCAGATCTACTCGGTCATGCAGGCCGGCGGACGCTTCGGCATGCAGACCATGGACCAGGCGCTGGCCGACCTGGTCCGGGCGGGGCGCATAACGCTGGACATGGCGAGAGAGCGCTGCGCCAACGAGGAAGACCTGATGCGCCTGCTGGGACGAGTTTGACGGTGTCGGGGCGGTCCGGGCGGAGTCGTACGGGGGTCGCTCGCATGACAGAGGAGAGAGGAGCCTGAGGTGCCTGACACCTTCGTCTACAAAGTGAGGGACTCGCAAGGGCAAGTAATCGAAGGCGAGCTCGCCGCGGACAACGCCACCGTCGTCACGGCCAAGCTCCGGGAGATGGGCTACATCCCCATCGAGATCTCGAAGAAGGAAGAGGGCCTCAAGCGAGAGATCACCATAGGTGGCAGCAAGGTCAAGCTCAAGGACCTCGCGGTCTTCTCCCGCCAGTTCGCCACCATGATCAACTCGGGACTCTCGCTGCTGCGCGCCCTGAACATCTTGGCCGAGCAGACCGAGTCGAAGCCCCTCCGTGAGACCGCCCGTCAGGTCCGGGACGAGATCGAGGGGGGAGGCTCGCTCTCCTCGGCACTTGCCAAGCACCCCAAGGTCTTCAACGATCTCTACGTCTCCATGGTCCGCTCGGGCGAGACGGGCGGTAACCTCGACCTGGTGCTGGTACGACTCGCCGAGACCATCGAGAAGCAGGTAGCCCTCCGGGGTGAGATCAAGTCGGCGATGACCTATCCGATCGTCGTCTTCACGATGGTCATCCTGATCGTGACGGCGATGCTGATCTTCATCGTCCCGATGTTCGAGAACCTCTACAAAGAGCTGGGTGGGACGCTCCCGGCGCCCACACGGGCGTTGATCGGAATCTCGAACATGGTCAAGAGCTTCTGGTGGCTCATCCTCCTGCTCGGCGTGGCTTTCGTCTTCGGCTTGCGGGCCTGGAAGAAGACCGAGACGGGTCGCATGTTCCTCGACTCCTTCAAGATAAAGGTGCCCGTCTTCGGGCCGCTCTTCCACAAGGTGGCGCTTTCCAGGTTCTCGCGGACGCTTGCCGACCTGATCCGGTCCGGAGTCCCGATCTTAGAGAGCCTCGACATCGTCTCGGGCACCGTCAACAACGCGGTCATCTCCAAAGCGATCCTCTCCGTACAGGAGAGCGTCAAGGGCGGCGAGAGCATCGCTCGACCCCTCCTCGAGCACTCCGTCTTCCCGCCCATGGTCGTCCAGATGATCGCGGTGGGCGAGGAGACCGGAGCGCTCGACACGATGCTGACCAAGATCGCGGACTTCTACGACCAGGAAGTCGAGGCGATGGTCCAAGCCCTCACATCGCTCATCGAGCCGATACTGATTGCTGTGATGGGAGCGGCCGTCGGCGGCATGGTGATCGCGCTCTACATGCCGATGTTCAACATCGTAAACCTGATCAAGTAGGGCTAGGAGAAAGGTCGCCTGCGACCGCCGCTCGCTACTCCTGGCCTGCTTCGGACCGGGCTGTCGGGTGAAGTGCCCCCAGCACACCGTTCCTTCGTCGTTCCAGCACGGAGGGGTCAGTTCCGGTACGAGGGAGACAGCCTCTCGGCGCTCCCGGACTGCTCGGGCACCTCGAGGTGGAATCGGAACCTGGCAGGCGAAGTGGTGCTAAAGGTCACAGGCAGGAGGGCCGATAAGTGTCGCAGCCGGGTGGGGTCCGCCCGACCTCGCCGGCGAGTCCAAAAAGAAAGGAGGTGATGACGCATGATGTGGCTCAGGAAGGACCTCAAGGGCCGCGACGAGGGCTTCACCCTGATCGAGCTGATGGTGGTGGTACTCATCATTGCAATCCTGATCTCCATCGCCATCCCGACGTTCCTGGGGGCCCGGCGTCGCGCCCAGAACCGTGCAGCCCAGTCCAACCTGCGCAACGCGCTGACAGCGGAGAAGACGTACTACGTCGACACGCAGGTCTACACGGACGTGGTCGCCAATCTCCAGGCGGTAGAGAACGCGCTGCAGTGGGTACAGAACGGCGCAGTGAACGCCACGAACTGCCCGGCCGCAAGTCGCATGGTCTGTGTCGACATCGAGGACATCGGCTCCACCCTCGCAGCGGCGGTCAACACGGGGACTGCAGCAGCGTCCGGGAACAACTACAACCTCGGTGACGAGGCGATCAGTGGCGGTTCCGGCGCAGGAACCTGGTACGCCTGCAACGACGGGAGCGGCGACTTGGACATCAGCGGACTCCCAGGCGCCGTTGCTGGTGCCAGCCAGGACCAGAACACCGGCTGGGTCTGCAGCTGAGCTGCAAGGCTCGCACGTTCGAAGAAAGGGCGCTCCGGCGCCCTTTCTTCTTTTGCTTGAAAGTCCCAGCTTATCGTCCGGTGCCATTGGGGCCCCCGGTCGTCCCTCTGGGTATCCTTGTCGTGCTCCCGCCCCGCGGGTAAGCCGGATGCCTTTCTGACCCCACGTCCAAGTACTCGAGGAGCTGCCGGTGCTTGACGACCCCCTGGCCCGAGCGACGTTCTCTACGATGTTTTCGCTCCTCGGACTCGTGGTCGGGTCCTTCGTCAACGTCGTCGCGTCTCGCCTCCCCGAAGGGCGCTCGGTGGTGAGCCCTCCTTCCAGGTGTCCGGGCTGTCTCACGCCCATCAAGCCCCTCCAGAACGTCCCCGTCCTCTCGTACCTCGCCTTGAGGGGCAGGTGTGCCTACTGCGGCATCAGGATCCCCCTGCGCTACCCCGTGACCGAGGCTGCTTGCGGACTTCTCTACGGACTCGCATTCTGGAGGGTGGGTCTGCTCGAGCGGCGGCTCTGGGTCCTCCCTCTGGTTCTCGTCTCGGCTGCCGTGTACCTGGCCGTGGCGGTGATAGACCTGGAGACCTACAGGATCCCACGACGTCTCGTCTACGGGGGGCTGCTTGCCGCGGTCCCGCTCCTCGTCGTCGCGGCCTTGGCAGAAGGGCGACCCGGGGCAATCGGAGTCTCTGCGGCAGCCGCAGCTGTGTTCTTCGCCGCTTCATTCCTCGTCCACTCCCTCGAGCCACGTTGGCTGGGATTCGGTGACGTGAGGTACGGCCTATTTCTGGGAGCCACAATGGGCTACTTCGGCGCTTCCCGTGTTCTAGCAGGGGTCATGCTGGCACTGGGTGCCGGCAGCCTTGTCGGGTTGGGCATGATTGCCTTGGGAAAGCACTCCTTCGGCAAGGCTCTTCCCTTCGGTCCGTTCCTCTCGTTGGGTGCGTACCTGGCGATCTTGTGGGGGCAGCAGATAGCCGGCTGGTACACGAGGCTGCTCACGTCGCTGCTCGGTGCCGCCTGAGTACAGACCCGCGCACCGAAGTCGGTCGACTGGCTCTGCAACCCGCGACGCCTTCCCGAGCCGAGCAATCCGGCGACGTGCGAGTCGCTCGGGAATCGTTCAAGGTCCTTTACAAAGCAAGCATTTGCTTGTATTGTTATCTGACACGACTGGGGCACACATCGATAGCGGGGTAGCGGGCGGAGTCGTGTGGGGCGCTACGGTTCGCCTAGCTGGCTCCGCCTTCGTCGTCTGGGCGGGCTGTGACCGGGCGCCAGCCCCGTCTCCGGGGGCTGTTGCAGGTGTTGCGCTTGGTATTCTGAGTGGCCAGGGTATCAAGGTTCGGGGATGTTCGGACGATCTAGGAAGAGCGAACTTTACAGTGCAAGCACCGAGTCCGAGGTACGGGGGTCTTGTCGAGAGCAGAGGTTCCCCCAAAGGCCGAGCTCCTTACCGTGAGGGAGGTAGCGGTGCTTACGCGGGTTTCCACCATGACGGTGTACCGGCTGATAAAGCGGGGGGAGCTCCCGGCGGTGAGAGTGGGTAGGTCATACCGAATCCGCAGACAGGACCTCATCCGGTACCTGGTCAGCTCGTCCACGACGGAGGAAAGGTCCTAGTGCCCAAGAGCGTAGTAGGCCTGGACATAGGCGCCACCTCCGTAAGGGGGGTGGAGATCCGCACGGGCAAGGCACGCCCTGTCCTCGTCAGGATCGCCCAGGAAGAGATGATGCCCGGCTCTACCAGAGAGGGCGAGATCGTAAACCCAGCTGCGGTCGGAGACGCCATAGCGAGGCTGTGGAAGAGCGGGAGATTCAAGGGCAAGGACGCGGTGGTGGTAGGCGTCGCCAACTCCAAGGTCGTCGTCCGCCAGGTCGAGCTGCAGTGGATGCCCGAGGAGGAACTGCGCAACGCCCTGGCCTTCCAGGTCCAGGAGTTCATCCCGATTCCCGTCGAGGAGGCGATCATCGACTACCTTCCCATCGAAGAGGTAAACATGCCTGACGGGCAGCGCCTGATCCGGATCCTGGTCGTCGCAGCCCAGAGGGAGATGGTGCAGGGGGTCGTAGAGACCCTCAGGTATGCGAAGCTGGAGCCTGCGGTCATCGACCTGTCGGCTCTCGCCCTGATGCGCTCTCTGGTCAGCATGTACGGGTTGGAGGAGGTACCGCCGGCTGAGGCAATCGTCGACATCGGCGGGGCGATCACGAACGTAGTCGTCCACGAGCAGGGCAGGCCCAGGTTCGTCCGCATCATCGCAGGGGGTGGCGACGACTTCACCACCGCCGTCGCGGAGCAGCTCGGCATAGACCCCGTTACGGCCGAACAGATCAAGCGAGAAGTCTCCTCCTCGGGAACTGCCCCACCGGGCTACGAGCGGGCAGTCGACGTCCTACAGGACAAGACGGCTTCGTTCGTGGACGAGATCAGGGGCTCCCTCGACTACTACATGGCCCAGCCCGAGGCCCAGCAGGTGCGCAGGGTCATCCTCTCTGGCGGCGGCTCCCAGCTCCGCTTCATCGCGGACCAGTTGCAGTCCGCGGTAGGTATTTCGGTGGAGAGGGGGCACCCCCTGCAGTACGTCGAGCTTGCGGACCTGGGAATGCCCCCGGAGCAGCTGGCTGGTCTCGAGCCTTACCTGGCGGTGCCGGTCGGTCTGGCCCTGAGCGAGGCAGTCTGAGATGCAGCGCTTCACCGGCGGGATAAACCTCGTACCTCCCGAGATAGCCGAGGCTCGCCAGGTCCGGCGCTCCTGGGTGTTCGCCGTGGGGATTCTCGTGGGCGTCTTCGTAGTCCTGGCAATTCTGACCGTCTGGGAGCAGGCGCAGGCAAAGCGGGTGTCCAACCAGGTCGAAGCCCAGAAGAGGGAGAACGCGGCACTGGAGGCCAGGGCACGCGAGCTCGAGTACTTGGAGGTGCTCCAGACCGAGTTCGAGGGGCAACGTGCGCTGGTACAGGCGGCCTGGACCGACGAGGTCAGCTGGGCGAAGGTCCTGCAGGAGATAGCGGCGGTCATGCCCGACGGCGTCTACCTAGCCACCTTCACCGGAGAACGCGGCGCGCAGACCAACGTACCTGTCCAGGGCCAGACCCAGCAGCAACAGCGGGGTCAGCGGGGGCAGCAGCAAGCCCAGCCCCCGACGCAGGCTCCATTGCCTCCTTCGAGTCCGTCGTCGACAAGGAAGGTTATCGGCAAGATCACCGTCCAGGCTGTCGCAAAGAGCCACCGGGAGGTCGGCAACTGGCTCTACAGGGTCAACCGCGGCATGCCCTCACTTACGGCTGCCTGGGTCCGCAACGCTTCGCTCTCCGAGCAGGAGGTCGAGGGACCGGGTGGGCTCAGCATTACGCAAACGAAGGTCGACTTCACCTCCGAGGCTTTCTTGAGCCCGTACGCCATGGGGTGGATGGGACGGTGCGCCGAGCGAGGTTTCGAAAATCTCTCTCAGGCGCCATACGGGGTCTGCGGGCACTCGTTCTACGGCGCCCAAGTAGGCGCCGCGCCTTCCCAGCCGCGCAGGTAGAGCCCAGGGAGGGAGGCCTTGCGCAGGATCCTACCGTTCATAATCGCAGGGGTGGTCAGCGTGACGCTGATCGTGGTCTGGTTCCTGTTCGTCAGGGGCCCGATAGGCGCGAACAGGTCCGAAAGGCAGAAGGAGCTCACTCAGCTCCGCCAGGAAAAGCAGCGGCTGGAAGCGACCATAGCCAGGAGAGTCGAGCTTCAGCGGAACGAGGCCAGGACGAGGGCTGCCTTGGTGGAATTCCGCCAGAACGTTCCCGGCACTCCCGACTTGGCTGAGTTCATCTGGTCGAACTACGAGATCGCCAGGCAGGCCGGCGTCAAGTGGGAGACTCTGAACCCTCAGATCCCGGCGGCGCCGACCCAGCAAAGAGGTACCCAAGCTCAGGCCGCAGCTGTTCCTTCGGAACTCTCCTTCCGCATGAACCTCAAGGGAGGGTATTTTCAGGTAATCGACTACCTCATCCGGCTGGAGAAGCTACGCAGGACGGTAATCGTCGACAGCTTGCAGCTGACCGCCGACCTCGAGACCGCAGAGCTCGACGTGAACATCGGGGCCAGGATGTTCACCACGCAGCCGGGCCTTCCCTGGACTCCCAGCGACGCCGACCTCAACCTGATATACCCGCCAGAGGGTCCGAGCCAGCGCGGCCAGATTCCCGGCCCGCCGGAGCCCGGGTGCACACCGCCGCAGCCGGGGTTCTCTTCGGGCCAGCAGCCCAACGAGCTCGGGAACTGCTCGGGGCAGCTCTTTGTGCCCAGGGCAGGAGAACCGGTGCCGCCGCAACCCACCGGAGTCGGTCCCAGCCCGGCGCCGACGGGCGGAGCGGCCGGTCCAGGAGGGGCGGGAAGGCCGTAGGGGTTGGCGAAGACGCAAGGTTCTGCCGCCCGAGGCCGGGACACGAGGCCTCGAGGCAGGCGCTCAGAGAAGCCTGAGGCGACGAATCGAGTTCTGAGGCGAGCGAGATGACGAGCGACAGACCTACAGGCCCCATACCGCCACCGGGAGGTGCGGCAGGAGCTCCCGGTGGCTACGGCGTGGAGCCGCCACCAGGAGCGCCCGCCGGGCCCCCCTACGACCAGGCGAGAGGGGCGATCCCGGCTGGCGGATACCCCCCCGAGGGGGTGCCCCCGGAGGGTGCGCCGGGGGCCGGGCCCGAAGGGGAGGGCGCTGCCGGCGGTCGGAACCGCATCCTGATTTTCGCCCTGATGGGCCTGGGCATCCTCGTCATTCTCGCTGCGGTTTACTTCCTGTTCTTGCGAGGGGGCGGGGAAGAGCGTGCAGGACAACCCCAGCGTACCCCTCCCGCGCCTCGTCCCACGGGCCCGGCGGTTCCCGCCCCCGGGGCACCTGCCCCCGGTGTCCCTGAGGGCCCGCAGCCGAGCCCGTATCCGTCGCTCGACCCCGGGCTGCAGGCGGATGTGTCGGAGTCCTTCCAGCAGTACTCGAGCCGGAACCCCTTCAGGTGCACCTTCGCTTGCCCCATACCGGCCACCACGACGACGGGTGCGACAGGATCCACCGGCACCAGCGGGACGACTGGCGGAACGGGCACCTCGCCTGCACCCCAGGGAGGAAGCACATCCGGGACTCAGCAGCCCTCGGGCTCGACGTCCGCTGTGACGTTGAAGCAAATCATCGGTGGCAACCAGGCCGTGGTCCAGGTCGGGGGACAGACCTATACCGTCGGGGTGGGCGAGACCTTCGCCGGCAACTACAAGCTCACCCGTATCGCCGGTAACTGCGCCTCCTTCGTCCAGGGCGACTCGCCATTCACCTTGTGCACCGGTCAGTCGGTGCTCAAGTAGGCAGCTGCGGCCCAGAGGCCGTTCGACGTTCTCCGGCGCGATCGGGTAGGCGTCGGAAGCGGGCGGGGGGCCGGGAGATGCGTACGAACGGATCTGCCGGCCCCCGGGGCTGAGCGAAGCATGCGCTAGCGCAGGCTTTCCGACTTCTATCCCGGCTCGGAAGGCGTCTCGCCCGGTTACGATTCATCGGTGATGCTCAGGCTTCTCACCAGCGGCGAATCCCACGGATACGGCCTCGTGGCGGTCCTCGAAGGGCTGCCTGCGGGCGTACCGCTTACTACCGCGGATCTCGAAAGGGAGCTGGCTCGGCGCAGGCTCGGCTTCGGGCGGGGGCCGAGGATGGCCATCGAAGAGGACCGCGTTCGTATCGTGGGGGGAGTGCGGCACGGCAAGACATTGGGCTCTCCAGTCTCGGTCTTGATCGAGAACAGCGAGTTCGCCGAGAAGTGGTCCGAGTCGATGAGCCCAGACCCGGGGGTACCTTCTGAACCGCTCACCCAGCCGAGGCCCGGTCATGCAGATCTGGCAGGCATGCTCAAGTACGGATTCGAGGACGCCAGGAACGTGCTGGAGCGCTCGTCGGCGAGGGAGACGGCAGCTCGGGTGGCAGCGGGTACGGCCTGCCGGTCGCTGCTGAAGGAGCTGCGAATCGAGATCCTGAGTCATGTAGTGGAGATCGCAGGGGTGAGGGCTGAAGGGTCGCTCCCGGTGCCGAGTGATCGCGATGCCGTCGACCAGAACCCCCTGAGGTGTCTCGACGCTGAGGCTTCCCGAAGGATGGCAGCGGAGGTCGAGGCGGCCAGGTCCGAGGGTGACACCGTGGGCGGAGTCTTCGAAGTCGTCGTATACGGGCTGCCGGTCGGTCTCGGATCCTACGTGCATTGGGACCGCCGTCTCGACGCGAGGCTGGCTGCTGCGGTGATGAGCGTCAATGCCGTCAAGGCGGTCGAGATCGGGGAAGGCTTCGAGCAAGCACGCAGCCGAGGGTCTGCGGCGCACGACGAGATCGAATGGGCCGACGGCCCGGAGCCAGCCATAGCGAGGGCGTCCAACCGCGCCGGTGGGGTAGAGGGAGGCATGTCGACCGGGGAGCCGCTCGTGGTGCGAGCAGCCATGAAGCCGCTCTCCAGCCTGTCTCGGCCGCTGCGTACGGTGGACCTGGCTACCGGAAAGGACGCAGTCGCCTTCAAGCAGAGGACAGACACCTGCGCTGTTCCGGCTGCGGCAGTGGTAGCCGAGTCGATGGTCGCTCTGGTCCTGGCAGACGCCGTCCTCGAGAAGTTCGGGGGGGACTTCCTAGAAGAGATACGCGCCCGTGCCGAGTCTTACCGCCGGGCAATCAGCGACCGCCTCGGTCGGCTCCGCAAGGCGAGCGATGCCGCCGGCTGAGGCCCAAAGCGGGCCATTGTTCCTCGTGGGGATGATGGGCTCCGGCAAGTCGACGGTCGGGCCCTTAGTGGCAGCCCGTCTCGGGATGGACTGGGTCGACCTGGACGGCCTCGTAGAAACCATGACCGGGAGCTCCGTAGCCGACATATGGCGAGCGTGGGGAGAGGAGAAGTACCGCGAGCTGGAACTGGAAGCCTTGGCATCCCTGGGCGCCAGGCGAGCAGTAGTCGGTTGCGGGGGCGGCATCGTGCTGCGGGAGGACGCGAGGAGGCTGCTGTCGGAGATGGGCCGGTGCGTGTACCTGCGCGCCTCTCCTCGAGAACTGGCTAGGCGGCTTACCGCATCTGGCACGAGGGCTCTGGCTTCTCGCCCCCTTCTGGAAGGAGCCGCATCAGAGTCGGAAATGGTGGAGCTCCTCGGAGCGATCCTAGAGGGGCGCGAAGCCCTTTACCGAGAGGTGGCCGACTTCGTGGTCGACACCGAGGGGTGCTCGCCCGAAGAAGTCGCCGAGTCGGTCGTGGCGTGGTTGGGCCAGTCGTGACCGACCAGGTCGTCGAGGTCGTGGCGCCGAGTCGCCGCTACGAGGTCGTCGTGGGGAGCGGCATCCTCGGGTCGCACCTCGGGAAGGCAGTCGCAGCGGCTCCTGCGGCCGAGAAGGCTGTCGTGGTCACGGACGACGGGCTGCCTGGCAGGTGGGTCGAGGTGACGGTCGAGGGACTGCAGGCAGCGGGTCTGGCAGTCGAGACGGCGACCTTCCCCGCTGGCGAAGCGTCCAAGAACCTGACGACACTTTCCTCGCTGCTCGTTCAGATGGCTGAAGCAGGGCTGCACAGGCGAGACGTGGTGGTCGGCCTGGGCGGAGGTGTGGTCACCGACGTTGCGGGCTTCGCCGCCTCCGTCTACATGAGAGGGGTCGGCTTCCTGTCGGCACCGACCACGCTCCTGGGGATGGTGGACGCCGCTGTGGGCGGCAAGACGGGCGTCAACCTGGAGGGCTGGAAGAACCTCGTGGGCACGTTCTGTCAGCCTCTTGGGGTCGTGGCGGACGTGGAGACCCTCGAGACCTTGTCCGAACGGGAGGTCAGGACGGGCCTGGCCGAGGTCGTCAAGTACGGCTTCATCTCGGACGGGAAGATACTGGAGACCGTAAGAGCGCTGGGTCCGACCATGCTCGAAGACAACACATGTCGCAGTTCCCCGGAAGTTACAGCGCTGGTGGCCGACTGCGTGCGAGCCAAGGCCGGAATCGTCTCGGCTGACGAGACCGAATCGGGAACCCGGGAAGTGCTCAACTTCGGCCATACCCTGGGGCACGCCCTCGAGCGTGCGACGGCAAACCGCCTGACCCACGGAGAAGCCATCGCCGTGGGGATGGTCTTCGATGCCGAGCTTTCCCGACTCGAGGGACTGTCGGACCTGCGGGAACGGGTCGAGACCGAGCTGGACGCCCTGGGCCTTCCCACCGCAGTCGAGGGTGTCTCGCCGGAGGCGGTCTGGGAGGCCATGGAAATGGACAAGAAGTACGCAGCCGGGTTGCGGTTCGTACTGTTGGAGGCAGTGGGCAAGCCGGTAGTGGTCCGCGTCGTGGACCGCGCCCTGATCGAGAAGGCTCTTGCTTCGGTAGGAATCGGGCGGTCGAACGGGGACTGACCGCGCAGGAGCCGAGCACATGGGTCAGCGGGCTGTCCCAGGGCTGGAGTGAGATGGAAAGAGCCAGGACCATCTACCTGATAAACGGCCCCAACCTTGGGAGGTTGGGTAGCAGGGAACCGGAAGTCTACGGGGCAGCGACCCTCGAGGAAGTGGAGGCCGCGTTCAGCGAGCAGGCCCGGCAGGCCGGTTACGAGCCCGTGTGCATCCAGTCCGACTCCGAAGGCGAGATCGTGGGCGCAATCCACCGAGCCGTGGACGAGGACGCTGCCGTGGTGATAAATCCAGGTGCCTTCACCCACTACTCGTACGCCATCGCCGACGCCCTCGCACAGGTGCGCCGGCCAGTGGTCGAGGTTCACATATCGAATCCCGCATCCAGGGAGGCCTGGCGGCGCACGTCGGTCGTGTCTCCTTACGTCACGGGGACGATCTCGGGATTCGGCACGACTTCGTATCTGCTCGCGCTTCAGGCAGTCGAGGCGCTGGACGCCCGAGAGGAAGGGGGAGAGAACCCTCGTAGTCGACGACCTCCTCGGCCGACAGGGGCAGAGGCGCTGGACGCCCGAGAGGAAGGGGGAGAGGGTGAGAGCTGAGGGAAGCTCTCGCCGGACAAGGGGCACTTCAGGACCGCCATTGCGGGGGGCGGCCAGACGGAAGGCGCGAGTTCAGGGAGGGCCCGACCACATGAGACGGCTCTCCTCGCTGAGGAGGACGATGCTTGCCAGGGACATTCCGGCACTGGTGGTTTGCAAGATCTCCAACGTGCGCTACCTCACGGGGTTCACCGGCTCCTCGGCCGTCCTCGTGGTGGATGCCGGCTCTGCGACTTTCCTGACCGACGGTAGGTACGACGCCCAGTGCCGAGAGGAGCTGGGAGCCTGCGGCTTCGACGGAGAAATCCTGGTGTACGGCTCCGATGGGCTGGCAGCTTGCTTCAAGGAAGCAGCTTCCCAGGCCAGGGAGAGGACCGGCGAGAGTCTGCTGTACGTGGAGGCGGATGCGGCTTCGTGGGCTTTCGTCGTCAGGCTCGAAGAGTGGCTGGAGGGATTCGAAATCCGGGCCTGCGAAGGGGTGGTAGAGCGGCTCAGGGCCTCGAAGGATCCCTGGGAGTTGTCCAGGCTGGAGGCGGCGGCATCGCTCACCGACAAAGCATTCCGAGCGGCGCTCGAGTGGATCCGTCCTGGAATAACCGAGCGTCAGATCGCCCGCCGCCTCGCCGAGTTCTTCGAGGACGCCGGTGCGGAGGGGCTCTCCTTCGAACCCATCGTCGCCTCAGGGCCTCGCTCGGCCATGCCTCACGCCCGGCCTACCGAGGCGAAGCTTTCGAAGGGGGACGCGGTGGTGGTTGACTTCGGCTGCAGAGTCGACGGTTACTGCTCCGACATGACCCGCACGGTCTTCGTGGGCAAGCCGGACCGGGAGCTGCGCAACATCTACTCCCTCGTGCGTTCGGCTAATCGGAAGGGAGTCGAGGCGGTTGCGGCCCATCGGATGGCCCGCACGGTGGACGCCGCCGCGCGAAGGGTCATCACGACCGGGGGGATGGGAGACCGTTTCGTCCATTCCACCGGGCACGGAGTGGGCCTGGAGGTGCACGAGTGGCCGAGGATCGGGCGAGGCGTCACGGACAGGATCCCGCTAGACTGTGTCGTCACCGTGGAGCCCGGAGTGTACGTTCCGGGACTGGGGGGCGTCCGCATCGAGGACATGGTGGTGGCCTCGAGGGGAGGCCGGCGGGTGCTCACCACTTCCCCCACCAAGCTGGTCACCGTCTGAGGGAAATCTTCGGGGAGCGGCAGTGATATCGACCAACGACATCAGGACCGGTATGGCCCTGGACCTTCCCGAGGGCCTCTTCGAGATCGTCGAGTTCCAGCACGTCAAGCCGGGAAAGGGGCATGCCTTCGTCCGGATGAAGCTGAAGAACCTCATAAGCGGGGCGGTTCTCGACAAGACCTTCAGGGCCGACGAGAAGGTCCCGCTTGCTACCATCGACAAGAAGCCGATGCAGTACCTCTACAGGGACGACGGCTCCCTCGTATTCATGGACACCGAGTCCTTCGAGCAGCACTCGTATTCGCTCGAGTCCGAGGAGGTCCGGCGTGCCTCGGACTACCTGTCCGAAGGCGAGGAGGTTGTCGTCCACCTCTACGGCGACAGGCTCATCCAGATCGAGCTACCCCCCAGCGTGGTCCTCGAAGTGGTCCAGACAGAGCCCGGCGTCAAGGGCGACCGCGTCTCGGGAGGGACCAAACCTGCGACGCTCGCCACGGGCCTGGTGGTGCAGGTACCTCTCTTCGTGGAAGAAGGCGACCGCCTCCGCATCGATACCCGGACAGGAGAGTACCTCACGCGAGAGCAGGGATAACCCGCTCCGTGCGGCGGCACACAGCGAGGCGACAGGCTCTCAGGGCCCTCTACGAGGCCGAGCAGTCGGGAGAGTCGCCCGAGCGGATCATCGAGAGGATGGCCGCTGCCGGAGGGATGGAGTCCTTTGCCGCACACCTCGTAAGGGGGGTGAGCCGCCACAAGGACCGCCTCGATGCCATCATCGCCGAGCGCTCGGTGGGATGGGAGCCGGCCCGGATGCCCGTGGTAGACCTGAACGTCCAGCGAATCGGGGCCTTCGAGCTTCTCTTCAGCGACGCTCCCCAGGCGGTGGTGATCGACGAGGCCGTCGAGCTGGCCAAGGAGTTCTCCACCGACGACGCGGCCCGTTTCGTGAACGGCCTGCTCTCCTCGATCGCGCGGGACCGAGAGGCACTGAGGCAGGGGCTGGGGATCGGAGCCGAGGAAGAGGGAGGCGTTTCCGCAGAGGCGAGGGCATACCTGTTCGGGGACGAGTTCGACTCGGAACTGTGCCCTCCTGCCTACGGGAGGCGTTCGCTCGCCGAGGTAGGGAAGTGGATACTTGCAGCAGTGGGCCTGGGCGACTGGGAAGACGACATCTACGAGCTCCCCTCGCCCCCTGATTTGCGGCGCCTGGTGGTCTTCGTCATCGACGGGCTAGGTGCCGTCCAGTTGAGGCGCTGGTCCGACGTCTTCGAGACCATCTGGGACCTGCCCGGCACCTTCGCCACCTCTACTTTTCCCTCCACCAGCGCCACGGGCTTGACCTCGATCTGCACGGGCGCGTTGCCGGGAGACCACGGCGTGGTGGGCTACCGGGTCATCGAAAGGGAACGCAGCTTCAACGTGATCCGGTACGAGTTCGACGAGGACCCTGCAGACGCCAGGTTCTCGGCTTCTGGGATCCCTACGTCGCGGCGGTCACCGCCTCTTCCTTCCCCGAAACGGTACCAGCCCTGCCCCACCATTTTCGAGACGGCCGAGAGGGCGAAGCTCGGAGCTTACGTGGTTACCAAGGAGGAGTTCGAGGGGTCGGGGTTCTCGTCGCTGTTGTTGCGGGGAGCGCGTTGGATGGGCTACTCGCGATCCGCGCAGGCTCCGAGCCTGGTGCGGGCACTGCTTTCGGACCCGAAGCGAAAGCTGGTCTACGTGTACTGGGACGGCCTGGACAAGGAGGGCCACAGGACCGGGGCTGGCAGCGAGGAGTGGTTCGCGGCAGCGGCAAAGGCCGACTCGCTCTGTGCGGGATTCCTCGAGGCACTGCGCCCAGGCGACGGGCTGCTGGTCACCTCCGACCACGGGATGCTCACCACTCCAGAGGCCTCCCGACAGACTCTCGACAGCGAGGTATCCAGCTTCGCCAGGCTGGTGACAGGAGAACCACGGGTCAGGTACTTGCACGCAAGACCTGGGTGCGAGAACGAGCTTTTCGAGGCGGCGCTGGAGAGGCACGGGAGCGCAAGCTGGGTCTTCGACCGCAATGGCGCCTGCGCAGCTGGACTCTTCGGGGAGTCTCCTTCGAAGGAAGCTCTAGACCGTGCAGGAGATGTGATAGTGGCGATGCGAGGTGACGCCGTCCTCGTCGACCCCGACTGGCCGAAGCCTCCACCCCTGGGGAACCACGGCTCTCTCACCGAGGAGGAAATGTTCGTTCCCTTCCGTGTCGGGGCAGTCGCTTGAGGCAGCCACGGGGCAGGTTTTTCTCTTGCGAGGTCCTCTTCACCCTGCAATACAGCGCTATCACCGTGATCATCGCCCCAGGGTGCCTCGGAACTCTGCGGTTATCGTCGAGTCCGAAGTACTCCGTGCAAAGCCCTGATCCAGTTCGATGGCGCCGCATGCTGCGTGCCGCGCGAGAAGCCCAGGTTTCGTGCATGGCCTCCAGCGCACCCACCTCGATACGCATCGCAAACTGGTCTTGACCCTGGAAAGCTCTGGAGGCCGAGCAGTCGACTTGGCGCCGTCGAGCCATCCCTGGAAAGCCCTCGCAAGTCGTGAGAGGTTGGAAGAGAGGTACCGGAGGCTCGATGTAGGCGCTTGCCTTACCGGAGCGGGTCGCCCGGCCGGCTCTATTTGCCGTCGGACTTGCGGATCCAGAGCACTGGCTGGCTCGGGCGGACCTTCGTACCCCGTTCGACCAGCGCTCGCTGCACGCGCCCACTGAAGCGCGAGACGATCACCTGGGCGTCACGGCTCCGGCGCACCACCCCTACCACGGCTCCCTTGTACACGGCAGCTCCGGGCCGGGTGAGGGCTATGTCTATGTCCACCCTTCCCGATGCCGGCGCCACGACGAAGGCGTCGTCTCCCCAAAGCGGGACTTCGCCTTCGGGGGGAGTGGCCTGACGCTTGGGCAACCTGGGACTCCTTGGTTCATGAAGGACCGGGCGCTCGGTGAGGCTCTCGTTGCCGCCCGTACGGCTCTCGTCTCGGCCTCAGCGGCGGGCGAAATTCCCGCAGGACTTGGACGAAGAAGTTCGGACTCAGGTTTCATGCAGTTGCCTGCTGCAGCTCTTCCGGTCGAGCTGTTTTGATGGATTCCGTGGGGAATGCGCGGTGGAAGCGGGCTCGAAGAGGCGCGTGTGTGTCGGCCCCGGCACTCCTCATGGAGGTGTGGGAATGGTGGCGACGGTCCTCTCAGTCGCGCCGGTCTCGCGGCGGTCTTCCTGCAGGTCCGGGAATGGTCCTGGACTCCGGTAGGGACCGGTGCTATGGTTGGCGCCGAGCTCGAGGCTCCGGGCCGATATCCCGGGGTGGGCTCCTTTAAGGACTCGTCCGGCGAGGCGAGAAAGGAGCTTGGTTGCGCGACATTGCGCGCAAGAAAGTCGTCGACGCGGACGCGATCAGGCGTTCTCTCTCCCGCATTGCCCACGAGATCGTCGAGGCGGGCAACCCTCCTGACTCCACTGCGTTGGTCGGCATCTACACCCGCGGTGCCCCCCTGGCCGAGCGCCTGGCTTCGCTGATCGAGAACCTCGAAGGCAAGCGCCCATTCCACGGAGGTCTCGACGTAACCTTCCACCGAGACGACCTCCCCATGAGGGGCCCCATCCCTGCCGGCCGGACGGACCTGAACTTCGAACTGAGCGACAAGAACGTGGTCCTGGTCGACGACGTGATATTCACGGGACGGACGGTCAGGGCAGCCCTTGACGCTCTGATGGATTTCGGCAGACCCCGCAGGGTCCAGCTCGCCGTCCTGGTCGACAGAGGGCACCGCGAGCTGCCCCTTCGACCGGACTTCGTCGGCAAGAACCTTCCCACTTCTCTTGAAGAGGAGGTCGTGGTCCACCTGCAAGAGACCGACGGGGAGGACGCCGTGTACCTTGCCTCCTCCAGGCACGAGAAAGCGGTGGGGGCAGGATGAGCGGTCCGTCTGCACCGGAACTCGTGGGGAAGAGAGACCTTCTGGAGACCGAACACCTGGACCGCGCTTTCGTCGAGCGGGTCCTGGCTGAGGCGGCCAGCTTCGAGGAGGTACTCGGGCGCCCGGTGCCCGTGGTCCCGGCACTGAGGGGCAAGACGGTAGCGGTCGCCTTCTTCGAACCCTCCACGAGAACGAAACTCTCCTTCGAGCTGGCCGCCAAGCGCCTTTCCGCAGCCGTCATCTCGTTCTCGGCAGCGGGTTCTTCGGTTGCGAAGGGCGAGAGCCTGATCGACACCGCATCCACGTTGCGGGCCATAGGTGCCGACTGCGTCGTCGTGAGACACGGCTCCGCGGGGGCTGCCGCTCAGATAGCCAGGGTTCTAGACGTGCCCGTGGTGAATGCGGGAGACGGCAGCCACCAGCACCCCACCCAGGCGCTGGCCGACCTCTACACGATCAGGAAGCACAAGGGTGACCGGGAGGGGCTGAGGGTGACCGTGGTAGGAGACATCGTTCACTCCCGGGTGGCCAGGTCGGTAGTGAGGCTTTTCGCCGACGTCGGCCACTCGGTCACCTGCGTGGGCCCCCCGACCTTGATCCCCAGGTTCGGAGAGAGCTGGCCGTGCTCGTTTCACACGTCCCTCGACGACGTCCTTCCAGAGACGGACGTCCTGATGCTGTTGCGCGTCCAGTTCGAGAGGGGGGCGGGAGCTGCCATCGGTTCTCCCGAGGAGTACCGCCGGCGCTACTGCATCGACGCGGCCCGCAGGGAGCTCCTGGCAGAGGGCGCTCTGATAATGCACCCCGGGCCGGTGAATCGGGGAATCGAGGTCTCGTCCGACGTCCTCGACTCGGAGGAGTGCGTGGTGACCGAACAGGTCTCTTCCGGTGTGGCGGTCAGGATGGCGGTCCTCTACCTGCTCTGTCTAGGAGAAGGGAAGCCCCAGGATGGCTGAGGGGGCCGGTGGGGGTCGAAGGATGACGTCGGTATCGGAGGACGAGAGGGAGGCTGGCGAGAGGCTGCTGGTCCGGGGCGGTGACGTCTTAGGGCCCCAAGGTCTTCTAAGAGCCGACCTCCTCGTCGCTGACGGGCGCGTGGTCGAGGTGGGAAAGGGCCTCCTGGACCCCCGTGCCCGGGAGCTGGACGCCTCGGGAATGCTCGTTCTCCCCGGCCTCGTGGACCTGCATACCCACCTGCGGGAGCCGGGGGGAGAGCGCTCCGAGACCGTACTCTCCGGATGTTCGGCAGCCGTGGCGGGTGGCTACACGGCGATCGTCGCCATGCCGAACACGGCCCCTCCCATCGACTCGGAGGTGGTGCTCGCCGCCGTCGAGTCTGCTGCTCGGAAGGCAGGGCTCTGTCACGTCGAGGTCGCCGCCTGCGTCTCGAGGGGACGGCTCGGGTTTCGCCCCACCGAGATGGCCACCCTCGCTGCAAGAGGGGTGAGGCTCTTCACGGACGATGGGTCCTGTATCCGGTCGGCTCGGCTACTGCGCCTCGCGCTCGTGAACAGTGCCGCACTGGGATTCGTCGTCGCAGACCACCCCGAGGACCCATCGCTGGTAGGGGAGGACCCTGCTGACGCGGTGGCGGGGTCTGTCGGACCCCCAGGTACCGCCCCAGTTTCCCTTGGCGAGGCAGGGGCGCCCGGGACCGGCACGGCTGCCGGAAGCGTGACGTCGGGCCCGGGCGTGATGAACGAGGGACCTCTCTCGGAGAAGCTCGGCTTGAAGGGCAGGCCGAGGGAGGCCGAGGAGGTCGCAGTGGCAAGAGACCTGGTCGTACTCGCAGCCGTGGGAGGCAGGCTCCACCTCCAGCACGTCACGACGCGGGAGAGCCTCGAGCACATCAGGCGGGCCAAGGAAAAGGGGCTTGCGGTGACTGCGGAGGTGACTCCCCACCACTTGGTCTTTACCGAGGAGGCACTGGCATCTTACGACCCTCTCTACAAGGTGAACCCTCCGCTCAGGACGGCGGACGACTCGGAGGCCCTTGTGGAGGGGATTGCCTCTGGTCTGGTGGACGCGGTGGCCACCGACCACGCGCCTCACCCACCCGAGTCCAAGATGGCTCCCCTCGACGTCGCTCCTGCGGGGATCGCCGGAATCGATGTCGCGTTCCCGCTTTTGTACACCGAGTTCGTCTGTGCAGGCGTGCTGCAGCTTTCCGACCTGATAAGGGTCATGAGCCTATCGCCCGCCAAAGTCCTCGGGCTCGGCGACCAGGGGTGTCCGATAAGCGAGGGAGCGGCTGCGAATTTCTTCGTATTCGACCCCTCGAGGAGCTGGGTCTTCGACCCGTCGGATTCGTTCTCTTCGGCCAGGGCCACTCCGTACGCCGGACGCAAGTTCACCGGGAAGGTCGTCCACACGGTAGTGGCCGGACGCCTCGTCTTCAGCGAGGGGCAGGTACACCCGGGGGGAGCCGAGTGAGCAACGCAGGCTGTCCCCTCATGGCCCGTTTCCTCGGCGCTCCTGGGCCGCTCTGGGGAAAGGTCCCCGGGATCGGGCGTTCCCGAGACCGGTACGGGCCCTTGGCTGCTCCTGGACGTCTCGGGGAAAGGAGGTCTGCGTGAGCAAGCGTGAGCGGGCGTTGCTTGCGCTGGAGGACGGTTCTGTCTTCTGGGGTCTTGCTGCGGGCGCGCCTGCGGGGAAGGGGGGGGCGTGTTTCGGAGAGGTGATCTTCAACACCTCTCTTACCGGCTACCAGGAGGTGGTAACCGACCCTTCCTATGCTGGCCAGATCGTCGCGATGACCTACCCGCACATAGGCAACTACGGGGCGACCGAAGCGGACTCCCAGAGCCGAAAGGTGTTCGCTGCCGGCATGGTGTTCAGGTCCCTCAGCGATCGGCACAGTTCGTGGAGGGCCGAGGGGAGTTTCGAAGACTTCCTCGTGGAAGCTGGCTGTCCGGCCATAACGGAGGTCGACACCAGGCGACTGACGAGGCACCTGCGGGACAAGGGCGCCATGACCGGAGTGATCGTCCACGGCGACGTCTCACCGGAAGAGGCCGTCGACATGGCGAGAGCGGCACCGCGCATCGAGGGACGGGACCTCGTGAGCGAGGTAATCTCGGACCGGCGTGAGGTCTTCGAGCCGGCCCGGGGACCGGTCGTCTGCGACGTGGTCGCGTACGACTTCGGAATCAAGCGCCGGATAGTGGAGTACCTCGTGGAAACCGGGGCGCGGGTGACGGTCGTCCCCGGCGACACGCCCCCCGGTGAGGTCCTGGCGTTGCGCCCCGATGGCGTGTTCCTCTCGAACGGGCCGGGCGACCCCGCTGCCGTAACCTACGCCATCGAGTCGATCCGCCAGCTCCTCGGCAAGGTTCCGCTCTTCGGGATCTGCCTGGGCCACCAGCTCCTCGGACTGGCTTTGGGCGGGCGTACCTTCAAGCTGGCTTTCGGACACCACGGAGGGAACCACCCGGTAAGGGAGCTGAGCACCGGCCGAGTCGAGATAACGGCCCAGAACCACGGCTTCGCCCTGGACCCCGAGTCGCTCGGGGGAACCAGGGTGCCCGGGCTTCCGTGGAAGCATGAGGGGGCCGGGGAGTCAGCGCTGCTGCGAAGTGATGACTTCGGTCCGATCGAAGTAACGCACCTGAACCTCAACGACGGCACGGTGGAAGGAATCGCGTGCAAGGAGGTTCCGGCATTTTCGGTCCAGTACCACCCCGAAGCAGCTCCCGGCCCCCACGACGCCACGGAGCTGTTTCGGCGGTTCGTGCGGCTGATCGAGGGCGAAAGGGCAGGGCGGGCGGAAGGGAGTCGCTAGGTTGCCGGCGAGAGAAGACATCGAGTCGATTCTGATCCTGGGATCGGGGCCGATCGTGATCGGCCAGGCGTGCGAGTTCGACTACTCGGGCACCCAGGCTTGCAAGGCCCTTCGTCGCCTCGGGTACCGGGTCGTGCTGGTGAACTCCAACCCTGCCACGATCATGACCGACCCCGAGTTCGCCGACCGAACCTACATAGAGCCCCTCGACCTGGAGACGGTCACCGCGGTGATAGAGAGGGAGCGCCCGGACGCTCTCCTCCCCACGATGGGGGGCCAGACTGCTCTGAACCTGGCCGTGGAGCTCGAGCAGGCGGGGGTCCTGGACCGCTTCGGGGTAGAGCTCATCGGTGCCAAGGTCGACGCTATCCGCACTGCCGAGTCGAGGGAAGCCTTCAAGGAGGCGATGGTCGAAATAGGCCTCGACGTCCCGAGGTCGGCCGTGGTCAGCTCCGCGGCCGAGGCCAGGAAGGCGGCGGACGACCTTGGCTACCCGGTCGTACTTCGCCCCTCCTTCATCTTGGGTGGGGGCGGCTCTTCGATCGTGAGGTCCGCAGACGAGGTGGTGGCGGCCGCCGAGGCCGGGCTGGCCTCGAGCCCTACTCGGCAGTTGCTGGTAGAGGAGTCGGTCCTCGGGTGGAAGGAGTTCGAACTCGAGGTCATGCGTGACCTCAAGGACAACGTCGTGGTGATCTGCTCGATCGAGAACTTCGACCCCATGGGTGTCCACACGGGGGACTCGATAACAGTGGCTCCCGCCCAGACCCTCTCCGACCGTGAATACCAGGCGATGCGGGACGCGGCGATAGGGGTCATCCGCCGGATCGGGGTCGAGACGGGAGGGTCCAACATCCAGTTCGCGGTCCACCCCGAGACGGGCCGGATGGTCGTGATCGAGATGAACCCTCGTGTGTCGAGGTCCTCGGCGCTTGCCTCCAAGGCCACTGGTTTCCCCATAGCCAAGATGGCGGCCCAGCTGGCGGTCGGCTGCACCCTGGACGAGATCGCCAACGACATCACCTCCAAGACCCCAGCCTCCTTCGAGCCGACGATCGACTACGTCGTGGTGAAGATCCCGAGGTGGGCCTTCGAGAAGTTCCCGGACGTCGACGACACGCTGGGAACCCAGATGATGTCGGTCGGGGAGGTGATGGCGATCGGCCGCACCTTCCCCGAGGCCCTCCAGAAGGCTCTGAGGTCCCTCGAAATCGGCGCCATGGGCCTTGGCCTCGACGAGATCGAAGATTCCCTCGTACACCTTGACGACGCGACGTTGCTGCAACGCATTGCTCGACCCACTCCCGACCGCATCTTCCAGATCGGCGAGGCGCTCCGGAGGGGGATCGATGTCGCGGAAGTGAGCCGCCGAAGCGGCATCGACCCGTGGTTCCTCTACCAGATGGAAGAGATCTATGTGGCCAGAAGGGAGGCCGAGGCGGAGGCGGCCGCGGCACGAGAGTGGAAAGGGTCCATACCCGCAAGAGCGGACACCCTCCGGCGTCTGAAGCGACTCGGCTTCTCCGACGCCCAGATTGCACGGGTTTACGGAGGCTCGGAATCCCAGACCAGGCAGCAGCGAAAGAAGGCGGGCGTCGTGGTCACCTACAAGACGGTCGACACGTGCGCGGCCGAGTTCGAGGCCTCGACGCCGTACCACTACTCGACCTACGAGGACGAGAGCGAAGTGGTCCGCGGGGAGAGGGAGCGGGTGGTAATTCTCGGGGCGGGGCCGAACCGGATTGGCCAGGGCATCGAGTTCGACTACTGCTGCGTGCAGGCAGTCTTTGCCCTGCAAGAATTGGGGTACGAGACGGTCATGGTGAACTGCAACCCCGAGACGGTTTCCACGGACTACGACACTGCCGACAAGCTCTATTTCGAGCCACTGACTCTAGAAGACACCCTGGCGGTAGTCGAAGCCGAGGAGCCCATCGGAGTCGTGCTCCAGCTCGGCGGACAGACGCCGCTCAAGTTGGCAAAGGCCCTCCAGGATGCAGGCGTGAGGGTGCTTGGCACATCCCCCGAAGCGATAGACATAGCCGAGGATCGCAGGCTCTTCGGCAAGCTCTGCTCGGAACTGGGGATTCTGCAACCTCCCTGTGCGACGGTGACCTCGGTAGAGGAGGCAGTCGATGCGGCCAGGTCGATCGGCTATCCGGTTCTGGTAAGACCGAGTTACGTGCTCGGCGGGAGGGCCATGGAGATCGTCTACAGAGACGAGGACCTCGTCGCCTATGTGGAGCAGGCCGTAAAGGCCTCCCGCCGGATCGACGGCAGCGATCTCGGCGAGATCAGGCCGGTCCTTATCGACAGGTTTCTCGAGGACGCGACCGAAGTCGACGTGGACGCCCTCTGCGACGGCGAGGAGGTCTTCATAGGCGGCGTCATGGAGCACATCGAAGAAGCCGGCGTCCATTCCGGGGATTCAGCCTGCGTGCTGCCGCCAAAGACGCTGTCGCCCATCGTTCTGGACACGATCGAAGAGAACGTGGTCGACCTGGCGAGAGCGCTGGGAGTGAAGGGTCTGCTCAACGTCCAGTTCGCAGTCAAGGGCGGCGAGGTCTACGTCCTGGAGGCCAACCCCCGGGCCTCGAGAACCGTGCCCTTCGTATCCAAGGCGACCGGGGTTCCCCTTGCGCGGCTTGCCGCCCTGGTGATGGTCGGCAAGACCCTTGCCGAGCTGCGCGAGGGCGGGCTTCTTGGACGTGTGGCTAGCGGACACGTGGCGGTCAAGGAAGCTGTCCTCCCCTTCGGGAGGTTCGCCAGCTCGGACGCGCTCCTGGGGCCCGAGATGCGCTCTACCGGCGAGACCATGGGGATCGGCAGGAACTTCGGGATCGCCTTCGCCAAGGCCGAAGCCGGCGCTTGGAGCAGGCTGCCGGTAAAGGGTGGGGTCTTCGTCTCCGTCGCCGACAGGGACAAGGACGCAGTGGTGCCCGTGGGCAGGCGGCTGGCAAAGCTCGGATTCGAGATCTACGCCACGGAGGGCACGGCGAAGAAGCTGGAATCCGCGGCGATTCCTGCCAAGGCTGTGGGAAAGCTCGGAGAAGGGGGTACCACGGGGCTCGACCTTATCAAGGACGGCAAGGTCGGCCTCGTCATCAACACCCCTCAGGGGCGGGGGCCTAGGGCCGACGGTTACTACCTGAGACGCGCGGCCTTGGAGCACCGGATTCCTTGCATCACGACGATTTCCGGAGCAGAGGCTGCAGTCTCGGGAATTGCTGCGCTCCGCAAGCAGGTGGTCGAGGTCTGCTCCATCCAGGAGTACACGAGAGCTGCAAGCTAGAGGAGTCCCGGCCGGAATGAGGAGGCGCCGACGCGATTCGGGGCCGGGGCCCGACCTGAGGGTCGAGCTCGGACCCCTGCGGCTCGAAAGCCCCGTCGTTACAGCCTCGGGAACCTATGGCCTCTCAGCCGAGTATCTGAAGGGCGCCGACCCCAGGCTCGTGGGAGCGTTCACCACCAAGTCCCTGTCGGTCTACGAATGGCAGGGCAATCCTCCTCCCCGGATCGTCCGGACGCCGGCCGGCATGGTGAATTCCATCGGGCTGCAGAACCCGGGCGTGAGCGCGTGGATCGAGACCTGCCTTCCCACGGTGGAAGCCTGTGGCATCCCGGTGATTGCCTCGGTGTGGGGGAGGAGACCCGAGGAGTTCGCCGAGGCGGCCCGCCTTCTTGCCGAAAAGGACGGTATCGTGGCAGTCGAGCTGAACCTGTCCTGTCCGAACGTGGAGTCCCCCGGCGAGATCTTCGCGCATTCGAAGACCGCCGCGGCCCAGGCCACGGCGGCATGTGCGGAAGCAGTCCGAGATCTCGGAAAGCCGATATTCGCCAAGTTGAGCCCCAACCTCCCTTCGTTGGTGGAAGTAGCCAGAAGCGTGACGGGGGCGGGAGCAACGGGGCTTACGCTTACCAATACGCTGATTGCAGCCGCCATCGACACTGCCAGGGCGGCCCCGGCTCTCGGGAACGTGACCGGTGGTCTCTCGGGTCCCGCGATCAAGCCGGTCGTCCTCAGGCATGTGCTGGAGGTGGCGACCGCCTTGCCCGAAGTTCCCATCATTGGCACGGGCGGCGTCTTCAACGGCTGCGATGCTGCGGAGATGCTCATGGCGGGAGCATTCGCAGTCGGCGTGGGGACGGCGAATTTCTACGACCCCAGGGCACCTGAGGCGATAGCACGCGAGCTGGCCGAGTGGTGCAGGCGCAGCGGCTTCGGAGCCGTGAGGGATGTGCGCGGATTGGCTGTCGGAAAGGGAAACCGCGGCTCGATCCAGCTCCAGAGCGACGGGCCCCACGCCTTTCATAGCAGCTGACGGGCACAATAGCCCACGTTTCGCGAAGCGGTTATAATGCCGCGGTCACGTACGACCTTGTCGGCGCGAGGCAAAGGAGGCCCAGCATGCCACAGCAACCCCCAGCGCTCACCGACGCACAACGCAGGGAAGCTCTCGAGAAGGCTGCCAAGGTGCGAAAGGAGAGAGCCGAGATCAAGGAGAAGCTCAAGAACGGATCGGCCAGCCTCGAGCAGATCCTCGATCAGGCTGACAAGTCCGATGTGATCGGCAAGATGAAGGTTCTTTCCTTGTTGGAATCCCTCCCCGGTGTCGGCAAGGTGAGGGCTCGCAAGATCATGCAGGAACTCGAGATCTCGGAGAGCCGTCGGGTAAAGGGTCTGGGGGCACGCCAGAAGCAGGGCTTGCTGGAGCGCTTCGGCCGCTGAGCCGCCTGGTAGGTCACAGCGGGGCAGCTCGTCTGGTTGGCACGACTATTCGTGATCTCGGGTCCGTCCGGCGTCGGCAAGGGAACGGTCGTAGCGCGGCTCGTGGACTCCCTTCCGGACCTGTGGGTCTCCAGGAGCGTGACCACGAGGCTGCCTCGGGACGGCGAACGAGACGGCGTCGACTACTATTTCGTGGACGAGGACCGTTTCCGTGAGCTGCAGCGCCACGGCGAGTTGCTGGAGTGGGCGACGGTTCACGGCTACCTCTACGGTACGCCGAAGCAAGCCGTCGAGCAGAAGCTCAGAGAGGGCAAGGACGTCCTCCTCGAAATCGACGTCCAGGGGGCCTTCCAGGTGAAGGACCGATTCGCCGAGGCGGTCACTATCTTCCTCGAGCCTCCGAGCCTTGACGAACTGGAGCGCCGGATAGTGGCCAGGGGCAAGGAGGGTTCCGAGGAAGTCCGGCGGCGCCTCGAAACGGCCCGACGAGAACTCGCTGAAAAGGACCGCTTCGATCACGTGGTGATGAATGACAATCTAGAAGACGCGGTAGCCGAGGTCCGGCGGATCATCGAAGAGTCCAGGAGGGAATCGAGGCCATGACGGATCCCCCCCTCGAGAAACTGGTCGAGAAGACCGGCGACAAGTTCGTACTGGTGATGCTTGCAGCCAAGCGCGCCCGACAGATAAGCGACTACTACTTGCAGCTAGGCGAGGGAATCGGCCGTTATGCGCCGCCTCAGGTCCACACCACGTCGCGCAAGCCCTTGACGATAGCGCTGGAAGAGATCGCTGCCGACAAGATCACCTTCGACCGCGAACACTTCGAGGCGGCGGCCTCGGCTTCCGGGGAAGGCGGGGAAGCTACCTGATTCTGCCGACCCGGCCCCCTGGCCCGTCAGGACGAAGCTCTTTTGCGAGGTGATCCATAGGCGCTGACCGCACGCTTCCTTCTCCCTTGAGCTCCAGACGCCTCGTTCTGGGGGTGACCGGAAGCATCTCCGCCTACAAGGCGCCCACCTTGCTGAGAGAGCTGCTGAGGCGAGGGGCCGAAGTGACGCCAGTGCTCACCGAGGACGCCAGGCGGTTCGTGGGTCTGTTGACCTTCGAAGCGCTCAGCGGCAAGCGCCTGGCAGCGGACCTGTGGAGCGGCCCCGACCCTCTATCGCACACGGCGCTGGCCAGGCGCACGGACGCAATTGTGGTTGCGCCGGCCACCGCGACGATCATCGCCAAGGCTGCCTCGGGTCTGGCGGACGACCTTCTCTCGGCGCTGTTGCTCTCCTCGGAGGCTCCTGTCGTGATGGCTCCTGCCATGCACGCCGAGATGTGGCAGCATCCCGCAACTCGTCACAACGTAGATCAGCTCCGGTCCCGGGGAGTCACCGTAATGGAGCCGGCCTGGGGCGAGCTCGCGGGATTCGACGAGGGGCCGGGCAGGCTTCCCGAGCTCGAGGACATCGTGTCCCTGCTGGAGTTGGTCCTCTGGAGGAGAAGTACAGGGCGCACGATACGGGGGGCTACGACCCCCGATCGGGAGCTGGAAGGCCTGTCGGTCGTCGTGACGGCGGGGGGAACCAGAGAGCCGGTCGATGCGGTGCGCTTCATCGGGAATCGCTCCTCCGGAAAGATGGGACGGGCACTGGCCAGGGAGGCCTGGCTGAGAGGTGCTGACGTCGTGCTGGTGACGACGGTTCCCACGACGACAAGCCAGCCGAGGTTCGAGGTGGTGGAGGTCGAGACGGCGAGCGAGATGCGAGAAGCGGTGCTGAGGGTGTCTCAGAAGGCCGACGTATTGGTGATGGCGGCAGCCGTCGCCGACTTCAGACCAAGGCAGGCGGTGTCCGGCAAGATAAAGAAAGAAGCGGGTCTCGAGCGGGTCGAGCTCGAGCGCACTCCCGACATCCTGGAGGAGGTGGCTTCGCTCAGGAAGGCGGGGCGGGGAGGTCCGGCGGTCGTGGTCGGGTTCGCAGCAGAGACCGAACGCGTAGAAGAGAATGCGAGATCCAAGCTGGAGAAGAAGGGCCTCGAGGCAGTGGTCGCCAACCTGGTCGGCAGGGAAGGGACGGGCTTCGGGTCGGACACTAACGAGGCTACCGTCCACTTCTCCGACGGGACATCCGAGGAACTGGGTCTGATGTCCAAGGAGGCCATGGCGAGGACGGTCTGGGACCTCGTAGCAGAGAAGTTCCTGGAGGAGTAAGCTTTGTCGCTGCGAGAGGAGACGTTGCCGTGAGAAGAAACTTCGTATTCACCTCCGAATCGGTGACCGAAGGCCACCCCGACAAGGTGGCCGACCAGGTGTCCGACGCCGTGCTCGACGCGGTCCTCGAGCAGGACGACGCCGGGCGCGTGGCCTGTGAGACCCTGGTCACCACGGGGATGGTGATCCTGGCAGGGGAGATTTCCACCAGGGCCCAGTTCGATGTCCAGAAGCTGGTTCGCCAGACTATACGGGAGATAGGCTACACGGACGCCGAGTACGGCTTCGACGCGAATGCCTGCGGGGTGATGGTCTGCTTCGACGAGCAGAGCCCGGACATCGCCCAGGGGGTCAACAAGGCGGAAGAGGTCCGTGAGGGCGAGGGACAGGACGCCCACGACGAGCAAGGGGCTGGCGACCAGGGGATGATGTTCGGCTTTGCTTGCGACGAGACACCCGACCTGATGCCCTTCCCGATCTGGCTCGCTCACCGCCTCGCAGCACGCCTAGCCGAGGTGAGGAAGAACGGGGAGCTGAAGTTCCTCAGGCCCGACGGAAAGACTCAGGTCTCGGTCGAATACGAGGAGGGGGAGCCCAGGCGCTTGCGGACCGTGCTCGTCTCGGCTCAGCACTCCAAAGACGTCACCAAGGACGAGGTGAGGGAAGCTGTCGAGAAATACGTCGTCCGGCCGGTCGTCCACGAGTACATCGACTCGGAGGGCATGACCTTGCTGGTCAACCCCACCGGCAGGTTCGAGATCGGCGGGCCCCACGCCGACACGGGGCTCACCGGCAGGAAGATCATCGTCGACACATACGGAGGGTACGCCAGGCATGGCGGGGGCGCTTTCTCGGGAAAGGATCCATCCAAGGTCGACCGCTCGGGAGCCTACGCTGCGAGGTGGGTGGCGAAGAACGTGGTAGCGGCTGGCCTGGCCAGGCGGTGCGAGTTGCAGGTGGCTTACGCGATAGGAAAGGCGAGGCCTGTATCGCTGATGGTCGAGACCTTCGGTACCTGCCAGGTTGACGAGGACAAGCTGGCCGCAGCGCTCATGGATCTTGTCGACTTCAGGCCCTCGGCGATAATCGAGAGACTCCAGTTGCGCCGGCCCATCTACAAGAAGACGGCCACCTACGGCCATTTCGGTCGGTCGGACTCGGAGTTCACCTGGGAAGCGACCGACCTGGCGGAGCACCTAAAAGACCTCTTCTCCTGAGCGCTTACCGGGCCGGTCTGCTAGTAGCTCGACCCCGCGACGTCTACCACGCCGCGATCCGCTGCGCGCTCGACAGCGGCCGCCGGAGGTTCCTCGGGTCCTCAGAGGCTGGTCCGGTCGTCCGGATCGTGCTCGACCACCCCACTCGAGTGCCCGCATACGACTACGTGGTCCCGCGTGCTATTTCCGGCGCGGTGGGTCCGGGGTCACTGGTGTGGGTGCCCTCCAAGAACCGGAAGGTACGGGGGTGGGTCGTGGGATATTCGGACGCCGCACCGGCAGGGCTCAAGGCAGTAATCGCACCGGTAGCACCCTTCCCCTTGTTGACCCCTTCGCAGCTCTTGCTCGCCGCAGCGGTCGCCGAGTACTACCTGACCGACATGCGACGAATCCTGCGCCGCATGACTCCTCCGGCGATCCCCATGGCAGATCCCCCCGGTACTGCCGCCGCTGCGGGGATCGCCGGCGACGGTAGCCCGCCAAGGCGTGCGGTGCCCCTGCTCGCAGAGGCACTCGCCGCAGACGGCTATGGTGTGAGCGAGAGGCTGTCCGGCCAACCGGCAATCGGCGAGGGTCGGCGGACCGACTTGGAGGTGCTGCTCGTGCGCCACCCACCCGGCTGCCCCCCGGCCCGCCGGGTGGCGGAGGTCCTGGCCGAGATCGCGGCCCGGGGGGGCTCGAGCATAGTGGCACTGGGGAGCACTCTCATCCGTGACTCGAGGCTCGTTCGCGAAGCGGTGGGCAACACTGCGGTGTTCGTGGAGACCTCGGCGCCGGCAAGACGCAGGACCGCCCAGTGGGTGGAGGCGTCTTCGCCGGGCTCTACGATCCTGGGTGACAGGTCGGTGGTCTTTCACCGAGCGGCCAACTTGGAGACTGTCGTGGTCATGGACGAGGCCGGGCCGAACCTTCGCGAAGAGAGAGCCCCGTACTACAACGCCAGGACGGTAGCAATGTTGCGTTGTGCCGTCGAAGGGGCCGACGGCGTGCTGGCGGCGCCATGGCCGTCCTACGAGAGCCGGTGTGCGGCCACTCGTCTGGCTGCCACGGATTGGAAGCCGGGGGCTGCCCGCTCACCGGTCGTGGAGGTGATTGACCGTTCGAGAGAACCCCCCGAACCCGGCTTCATCGCAGCAAGGACCGCCCGGCTCGTCCGGGACTGTCTGGCATTGGGCGGAAGGGCGCTCTTCTTCCTGACCAGAAAGGGCGGCTACAGGGCCGCTCGGTGCAGGGACTGCTGGTTCGTCATGGAAGAATCGGGAGCGGTCGCCTGCTCCAGGTGCGGCTCTCGCAGAGTAAAGCCCACCGCCCCCGGAACAGATGCCGTCGCAGAAGAGGCGCGAAGACTCTTCCCTCGGGCAAGGGTGGAAAGAGTCTCGGCCGAGAAGGGCGACTTCGATCCCACAGCTCCGGTGGTGGTGGCCACCGAGGCTGCCCTGTGGCGACTCGGGGGTGCAGACGTAGTGGTGGTGGTAAGCGTGGAGTCTCTGGTAGGCCTGGTCAGCTTCGACGCATGGTTCCGGTCGGCACGCATACTTGCAGACCTCGCCGGTCTGGCAGCCGCTTCTCGTCTCCAGCCGGTAGGGGGCAGGTTGATCTTGCAGACATTCGACCCTACCCACCCCGTGGTGGCGTCTTTTGCCACGGGCGACGAGAGCATCGCCGTGGAGCCGGACCTGGAGGCCCGAGCGGAGGAGGGCTGGCCTCCATTTTCCAAGGCGGTTCTCGTCGAGACGGCAGAGGAGGCAGGACGCAAGCTGGTGGAGGATTTCGTCGACGAGCTAGGTGAGAGACGCTACGATGGCGAGCCGCCGGTTCTGGTCGGCCCTCGCACCGAGGGACAACGCTGCAGACTCGTCGTACTGCACGACGGACGTACCTCGCTCTGGGATGCGTTCGACTCGCTCAAGAAGAGGGCCGAGGCTGGACGGACGAGGCTCCGCATCGAGGTCGACCCCGACGTTTCCTATCGGCAGCTCTGAGCGGCCGGCACCGCGGAGGCGTCGTCCCGCAGGGCGGAGTTGGTATGAGCAAGCTTCCCATCAGGACCTTCGGAGATCCGGTGCTGCGGCGAGCCGCTGCACCGGTCCACCCATCCGAGATTGGCCCGGAACTGCGCCAGCTGGTCGACGACATGCTAGAAACCATGTACGACGCGCCCGGAGTAGGCTTGGCTGCTCCTCAGGTGGGTGTCGAAAAGAGGATCTTCGTCTACGACGTCGGTTCGGGCCCCGGCGCGATCCTGAACCCGGAAGTGGTGAAGGCGGAGGGTACGTGGACTTACAACGAGGGGTGTCTGTCGGTCCCGGGAATGTGGTTCGAGATAGAGCGCCCGGCCTTCGTGGTAGTTCGTGGGCTCGACGTCGACGGCAACGAGGTGACCGTCGAGGGCGACGAGCTGATGGGACGCATGCTTCTCCACGAGACCGATCACCTTGAAGGAAAGCTGTTGATCGACCGACTGGACCGGGAAGCGCGCAAGGCGGCTCTCGGGGAGCTTCGCCGCCGCTTGAGGTGATGGGGCTTCCGAGCCGCCTCGTCTTCTTCGGATCTCCTCCCTGTGCAGTTCCCACCCTCGACGCCCTGCTCGAGTGGGGGGCTCCGGTTGCGGCAGTGGTCACGCAGCCGCCACGGGGGAGACGGCGTGGTCTTGCCGGGGTAGGGACGGCTGTGGCAGCGAGGGCGTCTGCCGCCGGCCTCGAGGTTCTCGCGCCGGAGCGGGTGGGAGACATCCTCGGGCGAATTCGCGACCTCGAGCCCGACGTCGGTGTCGTGGTCGCCTATGGTCAGATCATCCCCAAAGACCTCATCGACGCGTTCGAATTCGGCATCGTCAACTTGCACTTTTCCCTGCTTCCGCGCTGGCGAGGTGCGGCGCCGGTGCAGCGGGCCATACTGGCTGGCGACCAGACGACAGGAGTATGCACGATGCTGATCGACGAGGGGCTCGACACCGGCCCGATTCTCGAGTGCCTTTCGACCGAGATAGCACCCCAGGAACGAGCAGGAGAGCTCGAGGCGCGCCTGGCCGAAATGGGAGCTCCTCTGGTCGTGTCGAGCGTAGACAAGCTTCTCGACGGACGGATCTTGCCAGAGCCCCAGCCCTCCGAAGGGGTGACCTATGCCAGGCCTCTTCGGCGTGAGGAGTGCTCGATAGAGTGGGGGTCTCCGGCCGTAGAGGTCGAGCGACTGGTGAGGGCAGCCTACCCCCGGCCGGGCGCCTTCACTCAATGGAGGGGGAGTGTGCTCAAGATCCACCGGGCGCGGGCGGTGGTACAGGCCCAGAGCAGGTCCGCTGCCGGCGGTGCGCGCGGCCAAGTAGAGGTGGCGGTACCCGGGACGATCGTGGGACTCGGGCAGACCCTCGTCGTGGCCTGCGGCGAGGGGTACCTCGAGGTGTACGAGCTGCAAGCGGCCGGACGGAAGGCCATGTCTGCGCCGGAGTTCGTACGAGGCGCAAGGATTACAGAGGGCGAGGTCCTGGGCCGAATATGATTGCGGGGCGATGACCGCGAAACTGGCACCTTCGATTCTGGCTGCCGACTTCTGGGCGTTGGGGGAGGCGATAGAGGCCGTCGCCCGGCACTCCGACATGATCCACGTGGACGTGATGGACGGACGTTTCGTCCCCAACATCACGATGGGAAACGTGGTCATCGAGGCCATCAAGCGTCACTCGGACCTCTTCGTCGACTGCCACCTGATGGCTGTGGAGCCATCGGCCCAGTTCGAGTCCCTGGCGGCATCGGGAGCAGACTCGATCACGTTCCATTTCGAGGCTTCCACGGATCCGGAGACAGACCTCGAGCGCCTCAAGGAGATCGGGGTGGGGGCTTCCATCGCCATCAGTCCGCCGACGGCAGACGAAGTCCTGTCACCCTTGCTCCACCTTGCCGACATGGTGGTGGTGATGTCGGTAAATCCGGGGTTTGCGGGCCAGAAATTCATCCCCTCCGCTCTCGGGAAGATCGAGCGGCTACGATCGAGACGGGAGGAGCTGTCGTTGGAGTTCGAGATCGAGGTGGACGGGGGCATCGGGCCCGAAAACATCGAGGCTGCTGCCCAGGCCGGCGCCACGGTTTTCGTTTCGGCCAGTTCCATATTCGGCAGCAGGGACCCCGCGCGTGCTGCTGCAGAGCTGAAGCGTCTGGCCGAGGTGGGAATGGCCCGCTGCCCGTTCGCTGCTCCGGCGGCGCCCGAGGGCGCGGCCGCAGGATAACCTCTAGGGTGGAGTAAGAAAGATGAGCGAGACCACCAAGGACCGGCCCAGAAAGACCATCGTGGTCGTCGACGACGATCGGGATATCCGGATGATCCTCAGGGCCAACCTCGAGGACGAGGGTTACGACGTCATGGAGGCGCCGGGCGGGCGCGAGGCGTTGGAGATCATCCGAAACAACTCGCCGGACTTGGTCGTACTCGACATCATGATGCCGGAAGTCGACGGCTACGACGTACTCCAGGAGCTGAGGAGTGCTCCGGAGTACGCCGAACTTCCCGTGGTACTGCTCACCGCCCGGCGTCAGGAGTCGGACGTGTGGGAGGGTTGGTCGGCCGGCGCGGACTACTACATCACCAAGCCTTTCAAGATGAACGAGCTCATTCAGTTCATCCGCTACATCTTCGGCGAGGACTGAGCTCCTTTCCCGGGACTTGCTCGATGCCCCCACCCCAGGAGGGTAGCGGCCGCTCTCCCAATGCGGCCACCGACGAGACATTCATGAGGGAGGCCATCTCGCTGGCATCCCGAGGCAGCTGGGTCGCTCACCCCAATCCCCGGGTAGGCGCCGTGGTTATCCGCGAGGGGAAGGTCGTAGGGAGGGGTTACCACCGGGGACCCGGTACCGCCCACGCCGAGGTCGTCGCTCTGCAGGAAGCAGGAGAGCTGGCGCGTGGGGCGGACCTGTATGTAACTCTCGAGCCCTGTGTTCATACCGGACGGACTCCGCCGTGCGTGGAGGCGATCGAGAAAGCAGGGATCCGAAGGGTGGTCGTGGGCGCCCTGGACCCTGACCCGAGGGTCGCCGGGAGGGGCCTGGAACGCCTGGAGGCCATGGGCATCGAGGTGACCTCGGGATCGGTACAGGCTGAAGCCGAGGAGGTCGATCCCGCCTACTTTCACCACCGGCGGACAGGCCGACCATTCGTCCGGTACAAGGTCGCGGCCAGCATAGATGGCTTCGTGGCCGCTCCGGACGGCTCGTCCAGGTGGATAACCTGCGAGGAGGCGCGACGGGACTCGCACGCGCTGAGAGCCGTGTCGGATGCGGTGATGGTGGGTGTAGGTACTGTCCTGGCCGACGATCCGCAGCTCACTTGCAGGCTCGAGGGCTACGAAGGGGAGCAGCCGGTCAGGGTGGTATTCGATTCCAGGGGATCGCTCACCGGAACGGAGCGGCTCTTCGCCGGTCCAGGCAAGGTGGTCGTCGCGACGACCTCGCAGGGGGCCGCAAGGTTCTTGGAGCAGGCCGAGGATGCGGGCATTCTATGCGAGTGCTTGGCTTCCGAGCGGGCGATCGCAAGCGACCTCTCGTCGCTCCCCCCTGTATCCGTGCTCGTCGCCGAGGAGAGCAGGGCTGAGGGGAGCGGAAACGTCGCCCCCTCACCGGAGCCCCGGGTGGATGTCATCCAGGTACTGTCGTTCTTGGGCTCGTGCGGGGTGATCGAGGCCCTGCTGGAAGGTGGACCTACCCTCGCAGCAAGCTTTCTGAAGGAGGGATGCATCGACGAGATGGTGGTCTATGTCGGGGCGAAGGTGATCGGCGGCGGCCGGCCGGTGTTCGTGGGTGGGGGTGCCGCCTCGATGGATGAGGCTTCCAGGTGGCAAATTCGAGAGGTCGTTCGGGTAGGTCAGGACGTGAAGCTTGTTTGCCGTCCAAGGGATACGGCACGTGGCGCCGGGACTTCGAGGTGAACGGTGACATGTTCACGGGGATCGTGAAGGCCGTGGGGACAGTCAGCTCTGTCGTAGCACGCGAAGGAGGCGCTCGCATCCAGGTCGACGTCGGATATCTCGCTGCCGGTCTGGGCGTGGGAGACTCGGTGGCAGTCAACGGGTGCTGCCTGACGGTAACCGAAGTAGAGGGGTCGCTGGTGTCCTTCGACGCGGTCGCCGAAACGCTCAGGCGGAGCAACCTCGGGACCCTCAGGGCCGGCTCCCGAGTGAACCTCGAGCTGGCACTGCCCGCGGGCGCTCCGATGGGGGGTCACTTCGTCCAGGGTCACGTCGACTGCACGGGGGAGGTGGTCGGATTAGTCGAGGAGGGCGAGTCAAGGAGGGTGCGGGTGAGCTTTCCCCGCGAATTCAGCAACTATGTGGTGGAGAAGGGCTCGGTCGCGGTCGACGGGGTGAGCCTTACGGTTGCGGCGCGGGAAGATAACTGGCTCGAAGTCGTGCTTGTTCCCCATACGATTGGCAGTACGACCGCAGGCGCTTGGGAAATCGGACACGAGCCGAATCTCGAATTCGACGTCCTGGCCAAGTACGTCGAGGCGTGCCTGCGGCCTCACGCGGAGAAGAAGCGGACCGCACCATGAGTGAATTCTTCCCCGTCGAGGGCGCAATCGAGGCTATCCGTCACGGCCGGATGGTAATCGTCGTGGACGATGCCGACCGGGAGAACGAAGGAGATCTGGTCTGTGCGGCCGAGAAAGTCACGCCCGAGATCGTCAATTTCATGGTCACCCACGGACGGGGGCTGGTCTGCGTCCCGATGCTCGGCTCTCGCCTCGACGAACTCGAAATTCCACTCATGGTCCACGAAAACACCGATGCCAAGGAAACCGCCTTCTGCGTGTCGGTCGACTACAAGCACAAGACGACAACCGGCATATCCGCCCACGACAGGGCGAGGACGATCAGGGCACTGATAGACCCGGCTTCGAAGCCCGAGGACTTCACCCGACCGGGTCATGTCTTTCCGCTCAGATACCAGGAAGGGGGTGTGCTCAAGAGGGCAGGACACACCGAAGCGGCAGTGGACCTGGCCCGTCTGGCCGGGCTGGAGCCGGCGGGCGTCATCTGCGAGGTAATGCGAGAGGACGGGGAGATGGCCAGAGTTCCCGCCCTGCTCGAGATGTCCGAAAAGTTCGAGATACCCATCATTACGGTCGCTGACCTCATCCACTACCGACGACAGTCGGAGCGCCTCGTGCGGAGGGTCGCAGAAGCTCGCCTTCCCACTGCAGCGGGCGAGTTCCGGGCCATCGGCTACGAGTCCTTGATTGACGGAAGTCAGCACCTTGCCCTCGTGAAGGGCGATGTGGCGGGCAAGGAAGGGGTGCTGGTTCGGGTGCACTCGGAGTGCTTGACCGGCGACGTCTTCGGCTCGCTCAGGTGCGACTGCGGGAAGCAGCTCCAGCTCGCCCTGAAGAAGATCGCAGACGAGGGTCGGGGGGTGGTCTTGTACTTCAGGGGGCACGAGGGACGCGGCATCGGGCTCTTGCACAAGCTGCAGGCTTACGAGCTTCAGGAGCGGGGTCACGACACTGTCGAGGCCAACCTCCATTTGGGATTCCCCCCCGATGCGAGGGACTACGGCATCGGCGCACAGATCCTGGCGGATCTAGGGGTGACGACCATGCGCCTGATGACGAACAACCCGACCAAGAGAGCAGGCCTCGAGGGATACGGCCTGCGGATCGTGGGACGGGTCCCTCTCGAGACCGATCCCACCGAAGAGAACATCGCTTATCTAAGGGCGAAAAAGGAGAAGCTCGGCCACCTCCTCGACCGGTTGGACCTGTCCTCAGCCCAGCCCAACGGCCACAAGGAGCTCGAGTCGGTCCGGGGGCACGTAAGAGCGAATGACGAGGACGGAGAGGGCATGCGCGGGTCGGGCAGCACCAGTGCAACGGACCCGGAGGAGAATCGGGAGGAGTCGGGCCGCTAGGGCGCAAGCGACCCTCGGCACCATGGCGGCTTCTCGAACTGGTTCCGAACCTGAGCGCTGCGAATCTGCAGCAGAAGTTCGCAATGCTTTGCCCCGACAGAGCCATAGCCAAGGGCCGGACCGAAGCGGTAAGGCACCCTCTAAGTCCTCTCCTCATGCCCATCCGACGCCAGGTGGCTCCATGGCGGAGAGATTCGAAGGCTTGAAGGTAGGCCTCGTCGTATCGCGCTGGAACGAAGCAGTGACGGCTCGACTCTTGGAGGGAGCGAGACGGGCCTTGCGAGAGGCTGGCCTCGACGCGGACGACGAGTCTGTGTGTCCGACCCTGTGGGTTCCTGGTGCCTTCGAGCTTTCCTTCGGAGCGATGAGGCTCATCGAGGCGCGGCGCCCAGACGCGGTGGTCGCTCTGGGGTGTGTGGTGAGGGGCGAGACGGACCACTACGCCTACGTGGCTTCGGCCGCGGCGTACGGACTGCAGCGAGTGAGCCTCGAATGTGGTGTACCGGTGGCGTTCGGCGTCCTTACCACCGAGGACATGGACCAGGCTCTCGCCAGGGCCGCGGAGGCACCGCAGTCTAACAAGGGCTTCGAAGCTGCCTTTACGGCCCTGGAAATGGCGAAACTTAGCAGGCGGTTGGAGGTCGACCGCGAAGAGGCGGGGTGAGCGACCGCAGCACCTCTTACCTTTGTGGATACCGGGCTAGATCACGCTACGCGGGGAGCTAGCGGCTCTGGCCTCTGAGGTGCGGAGGGGGCGGAACTGGTGCTTCCACCGGCGGTTCTTCCGACGACTCGGGCTCTTCTCGGTCGAGGTGTCGTGAGGGAGTTGGAGTCGCTACGGGCGCCTCTTCGGAGCTTGCACCTACCTGAGCGCCAGACGGCACTTCGGGCGGCAGTGCTTCCCCAGCGAAGCCCTGTCCACCTCCCGGAGCCAGGGTCTCGAGTTCTCGGCCAAGGTCGCCAGGGGCTGCACTTATCTCCAGCGAGGGGAGCCCCACACCGGGGACGATCTGTTCTGCCCGGGGTGCGTGCTGGGCGAGAGAGACGATCACGGCTCGCCCAACCCGTCCTCGACCGGCTTCCTTCGCCTCGTAGAGGCTCTCGTCTGCCGCGGCCATGAGTGCAGATGTGGTAGCCGGACCCTTCCCCGGGTAGCAGCCGATTCCCACGGTGCAGGAAATCGGTATGTCGCCCCAGCTCGTTCTGACCGGGGTTTCCTTGAACTTTTCGAGAATGCGCCCGGCCACGCGCTCGGCTACGTCGGTCGTGGCGCCCTTTACCGCTGCTGCGAATTCGTCACCACCCATCCGCCCCACCAAGTCGCCGGTCCTGAGGCATGAGGCGATCCGCTCCGAGGCAGCCCTCAGCACGGCGTCGCCTGCCTGGTGGCCGTAGGTGTCGTTGATGTCCTTGAAGTAGTCGAGGTCGATCTCGAGATACGCCAAACCCTGAGCGTTCGAGCGTGCCTCCAGCAAGGCGTTCTCGAGAGCGTCCTCGAAGTTCCTTCGGTTCATGACCCTGGTGAGATGGTCGAAGCTGGAGAGGAAGTTCATCTTGCGCATGGCCTCTTCCATGCGCTCCCTGGCCTCGCCCTCCGCCACCTGTAGCTTGAAGTTCATGTCCGAGACCATGAGGACGATGAGCTCGGTTCCGAGCAGGATGATGAAAGCAGGAATGAACTCTCGCCAGCCTTCGGCCTCGACGATCCCCAACGACACCGAAAGTGCGCCCAGCGTGACGATTCCAAGGGCGAAGGTGGCCTGGGTGCCCGACAGCGGCCGCAAGAGAATTCCCACCGCGATGACGTGGAAGGCCGTGAACAGAACGGCCTGGCGGCCGATCCCGATGACGAGAGCGAAGCTCGATGCGAGGGCGAAGTAGTTGACGTAGGTCATCGTGTAGAGCTTTGGGAGTGAAGCAAGAGAGGACCTGGTGAACATGAAGAGCGTCGCGAGGACCACCAGCAGGCCGGCTCTTACAGTCCATACCACCCCAGCGTTATTCGGGGGGTCGAACACATCGACCACGAAGGACGCCAGTACTAGAAGGAGCGACAGCCCGACCGCGAGCTGGCTCCTGTAGCGCATGAGCATTATCTGGTCGGGGAAAGCCTCTTCGGTGGGGAAGAGGCGGTCTGTCAGGGTTTCCTCTTTGACTTCTTCCCAGGCTCTGCTCATGAGGTCATCCGGGGTCCGTGAGGCGTCGCTGTTCTGTCGCAGGGACGGACTGCGCGTCTCTTTGATCTATCGACGCGGCGCGCGTGGAGTTCAAGCAAAAATTGATGACCCGGGCGATCGCAATCGTTACAGGGCGCTACAACTACATTCTAACGCGCAAGGTCCCTGCGCGCTGTTGCGTACACTAGCCGTCGCTGCAACGGCGGCAGCCGGCCATCGAGCCGAGCGATGACCCTCGACCGAGCGAGGAGAAAGGGACCTGATCCAACCGTGCTGAAGCTGGTAGTGCCCAAGGGCTCCCTCGAGGAGCCCACCATACGCCTCTTCGAGGAGGCCGACCTGACCATCCGCCGGAGCTCGGCTCGCAACTACAAGGCCGAGATCGACGATCCTCGGGTGGAGTCGGTCAGGTTCTTGCGCCCGCAAGAGATCCCCGACTACGTGGCCGAAGGCCTCTTCGACGCTGGCATCACCGGCAGGGACTGGATCGAGGAGACCGGAGCCGAAGTCGTGTCGGTGGCCGTCCTGCCGTACTCCAAGTCCACCTCTCGCCCTGTCAGGATCGTTCTGGCAGTGGCCGGGAGCTCTCCTTTCGAGGACCCCTCCGACCTTCCCGACGGGCTTCGCGTTTCGACCGAGTACCCCAACATCACTTCCCGATACTTCGAACGGCTCGGAGTGAGGGCCAGGATAGCCCTTTCCTATGGCGCCACTGAGGCCAAGGTCCCCGACATAGTCGACGCCATCGTGGACAACACCGAGACTGGGACCTCGCTGCGGGCAGCCGGCATCCGTGTAATAGACGTGCTGCTGGAGAGCTACCCGGAGCTGGTAGCCAACCCCGCCTCCTGGGAGGACCCGACCAAGCGCAAGGCCCTCGAAGAGATCGCGGTTCTGCTGTGTGGCGCCCTGGATGCCAGGGGGCGCGTCCTCATCAAGTTGAACGTGCCGGCAGCTCGGCTCCAAGAGGTGATAGAGGTCTTGCCCTCCATGAAGGCTCCGACCGTCTCCAACCTGCATGGGGGCGAGTACTTCGCCGTGGAGACCGTCGTTTCCAAGTCAGGGGTGAACGAGCTGATACCTCGTCTCAAGGACCGGGGGGCCGAAGACATCCTGGAGATCCCGATCTCCAAGATCGTTCAGTGAGGCCTACATGGCAATGAGGGGGTCGGTCAAGTGGTTCGTTGACACCAAGGGCTTCGGCTTTCTGGTCGGCGAAGACGGGCAGGAGTACTTCGTCCGTCAGGAGAACATCGAGACCGACGGCCTCAAGGTACTGAGCAAGGGCGCCCTTGTAAATTTCGACGTAGGGGTCGATGAAGATGGCAAGCTTGAGGCCAAACGCGTAAGGCCCGTGTCGGGCGGTGCGGACTCCCCTGAAGAGGCGTCTTCGTAAGAGAGCGCGCTCCTTCGACGAAGCCGCGTCCGAGCGGTAGTGTCCCGGCCGGGTCTTGTTTATACTCGGAAAACCCGAGGACCGCACGGCCGCCCATCCTTCCTATCAGGCCGAGCGGATTCGCCGAGGATACGGTTCCCGTCGAAAGGAGCGAGCGAGATACGGTCAAAAGCCAGGGGGCAGAACGGGGTCGGCCAGACTCGAAAGCACCGCGTCAACCGCGAAATCACGGCGCCCAAGGTTCGCTTGATATCGGAGACGGGAGAGCAACTCGGCATCAAGGACTTGGCCGATGCCCTTTCGGAGGCGGCTGCCAGGGATCTGGACCTGGTAGAGGTAGCACCCTTGGCGGACCCGCCTGTTTGCCGCTTGATGGACTACGGCAAGTGGCTTTACGAAGAGTCCCAGCGAGCCCGAGAGGCCCGCAAGCACCAGACCCACATAGTCATAAAGGAGATGAAGTTTCGCCCCAAGATCGATCGCCACGACTACGAGACCAAGCTGAAGCACGTCGAGCGATTCTTGAGCGATGGGGCAAAGGTCAAGGTGACGGTGATGTTCAGGGGGAGAGAGCTGGCTCACCCGGAAATCGGCCAGAGGTTGCTTACCAGGATTGCCGATGAGCTCGCAGGGCTCGCCGTGGTGGAGCAGGAGCCAGAGATCGACGGCAGGAACATGGTCATGTTGCTCGCACCCGCCAAGAAGGAGAGGACGTCGAATGCCCAAGGTAAAGACCTGTAGGTCTTCGGCCAAGCGCTTCAGGGTCACTGGCAGCGGCAAGGTCATGCACCGCCGTGCTTTCAGGAGCCATCTGAGACGGAAGATGTCCGGCAGGCGCAAGCGCCGTCTCTACGGCGACACCGAGGTATCGAAGGCGGACCGCCGAGGGGCAAGGCGCCTGCTCGGCATGGCCTGAGCGAAAGCGCTTCCTCCGTGGGCCGTTACGGCTGTGGCGGCGCTTTGCTGAGGGGATGAGGTGACCGAGACGCCACGAGGTCCGAGATGAGAGTCAAACGAGGAGTACACGCCAGGAAGAAGCACCGGACGGTCCTGGAGCGGGCCAAGGGCTACAGGGGTGCGGCATCGAGGCGGTTCCGCGTGGCCAACGAAGCGGTGATGCACGCGGGGCAGTATGCCTACCGCGACCGCAGGGCGCGCAAGTCCGACATGAGGCGGCTCTGGATTGCCCGGATCAACGCCGCCGCGCGGCTTGCGGGGATGAGCTACTCCAGGCTCGTAAAGGGCTTGCGAGAGGCCGGTTTGGACCTCGACCGCAAGGTGCTGGCAGACATTGCGGTATCTGACCCCGACACGTTCGCGGCACTGGTCGAGGAGGCTCGCAGCTCGCTCCAGCGCACCCAGACCTGAGCCCGGCCGCCGGGAGAGGTATCCGGAGGTGGCCGGAACGTCTGCGAGTCCGGGTGAGGGTACGAGCGGTGACGAAGAGAGCTCCGTCTCGGTGGCCGAGTTCGTCTCTCAGGCGAGCCACGACCTGAAGACCCCTCTTGCTGCAATCACGGGTTACGTCGCAACCCTCCGACGCAGGGGCGACGAGCTGGCCCCTGAGCTGCGCCAAGAGATGCTCGAGCACGCCTCGAGGGCGGCGTCCAGGATGCTGGTCGCGATCGAGCAGCTCGTCGACTACGCACGTCTCGAGCTAGGGGTACTAGACGCCACTCCCGGTGTGGCAGATGTCGACGAGGTGCTTCAAGGCGTGGTCGAGGGAATTCGTGAGAGCTACCCTGAATCCCGGATCGAGCTTTCCGCCGGTGCCGGCTCTACTGCACTGGTAGACAGGGACCGGCTCGCACAGGCGATTAAGGTCTTGGTGGAGAACGCAGTGGTGCACGGCAACGGCCGGGCGAGGATCGTCTCTTCGTCCGGGGGCGGGTACGTGAGGGTAAGGGTCGAAGACGGAGGGGAAGGGATTCCCCTGGAGCTCGAATCCCTGATTTTCTCGGGGGATCTGAAGTCCCGGCCCAGGATCGGTCAGCCGCGGGGCCTAGGGGTGGCCCTGCACAACGCCAGACGTCTGCTAAGGCTCTTCGGCGGCGATATCGAGCTGATTTCTGCCCGGGGCGAAGGTGACTACCCCGGAGCGATCTTCGAGCTGAGGGTCCGCGAAGCGGGTTCAGTTTCCGATTCCGAGGGAGGGTCGGATTCCGAGTCCGAGCGGGACGGAAGGCCGAGATGAACGAAGCGGTGGATCTGACATCGCTCGAGGCCTCGGTAGAGTCGGCGCTCGCACGCCTCGAGAATGTTTCCGACGAGGAGTCCCTGGCTCGTCTGGAATCGGCCTCACTGGGGAAGAGCTCCGAGCTCGCCCGGGCCAACCAGCAACTTCGCCACCTTCCGTCAGAGCAGCGCCCCGTAGTCGGGGCGCGAATCGGGGAACTGCGCCGGCGACTCTCGGAAGCCATCGAGCGAAAGAGGGAGGAGCTGGTTCGCAAGAAGCGAGCGGAGCTTCTGGCAGCCGAGCGGATCGACGTCAGCCTACCATCGCCCTACAGAAAGCCGGGCCGCAGGCACGTACTCGAAAAGGTCATGGGCGACATCGTCGACATATTCGTCGGTATGGGCTACTCGGTGGCCGACGGCACCGAGGTGGAAACCGACTACTACAACTTCGAGGCACTCAACACTCCCAGGTGGCATCCGGCACGCTCGATGCAAGACACCCTCTACGTCGATACCGGTCGGGGAGAAGAGGTCCTCCTCAGGACGCACACTTCGCCGGTACAGGTCCACGTGATGGAGAACTCGAAGCCGCCGCTCTTCATGATCTCGCCCGGACGAGTCTTCCGGCGAGACACCCTCGACCCGACGCACTCCCCGGTCTTCCACCAGATAGAGGGCCTCGCAGTCGACACTGACGTGACCCTGGGGGATCTGGCAGGCACGCTCGAGCACTTCCTCAGGGAGTACTTCGGCAAGGAAGTCAGCATTCGCATGCTGCCTTCTTACTTCCCCTTCACGGAGCCCTCGGTCGAGGTGGCCATGTCCTGCTTCGCATGTGAGGGAGCCGGGTGTTCGATCTGTGGCCGCAGCGGGTGGATAGAAGTACTGGGAGCCGGCATGGTCGACCCGAACGTCTTCGAGGCCGTCGGCTACGACCCGGAGGAGTGGCAAGGGTTCGCGTTCGGAATGGGGGTCGAACGCATCGCGATGCTCAGGTACGGCATTCCCGACATACGGCTCTTTTACGAGAACGACTTGCGTTTTCTCTTCCACTTCGACTAGCGACATCCAAGGTCAGGGAAGGACTCCGGAGTGCGCCTGCCACTCAGCTGGTTGCGAGACTACCTGCCCCTCGAGGCGGCCCCGTCGGAAGTGGCTGCACGCCTGGGCGCTGCCGGATTCGAGGTCGAGGAAGTCGAGACGTTCGGGGAAGGCTGCAAGGGCCTGGTGGTCGGCATGGTCCTCGACTTCGGCCCCCATCCCCGTGCGGACCGGCTTCGGCTGTGCAAGGTGGATTACGGGGTCGGTGCAGCAGTCGACGTCGTCTGCGGGGCGTCCAACTTCGAGGTCGGCGACAAGGTCGCCTTTGCTCCGCCGGGGGCAGAGCTCCCGGGTGGCGTCAAGGTCGAGGCAAGGACCATAAGGGGCGTGCGGTCCGAGGGGATGATCTGCTCGGAGGCGGAGCTGGGTATAGGGCCGGATGCCGAAGGAATCATGGTCCTTGCCTCTGGGGCACAGGAAGCGGCACAGGGACTGGAGGTCGGCACGCCGCTGGAAGACGTTCTGGGCCTGGGCGACACCGTCCTGGAGGTCTCTATCACGCCGAACCGGCCGGACGCGATGTCGGTGTTGGGTCTGGCTCGTGAACTGTCGGCTTCCTTCGGCGTGGACTACTCGTATCCCTCGGTGGACCTTCGTGAAGAGGGGCCCCCCTGCAATGAGAGGGTCTCGGTCGAGATCGCAGAGCCCGACCGTTGTCCCAGGTACGTTGCCCGATTCGTCGAGGGGGTCCGGGTCGGCCCATCCCCCCTGTGGATGGCCACGCGGTTGAGGGAGGCGGGGGCGAGGCCCATCAACAACGTCGTGGACGTGACGAACTTCGTCTTGATGGAGGTGGGTCATCCCCTGCACGCCTTCGACTACTCGAAGGTCTCCGGAGGAAAGGTGGTCGTGCGTCTCGCCGCCGACGGAGAAAGGCTGGTCGCGCTGGACGGTCAGGAATACGTGCTCACCCAGGACGACCTCGTCATAGCGGACACTTCTCGGGCCCTTGCCCTGGCGGGGGTCATAGGCGGAGAGGAAAGCGGGATCTCGGCGGAGACTACCGACGTACTGCTGGAGTCGGCCTACTTCGAGCCGACCGGAATCCTGAGGACTTCCAAGCGCCACTCCGTGAGGACCGAGTCCAGCGCGCGGTTCGAGCGGGGCTGCGACCCCGAGGGTGCCATGTGGGCATCCAGGCGAGCGGCCGCGCTCCTCGCCGAGCTCGCCGGAGGGCGGGTCGGAAGGGGAGCTGTGGACGCTTATCCGAAACGGGTGGCTTCGGCGAAGATCCGTCTGCGTACCTCGCGAACCGAGAAGCTGCTTGGAGTGGCGATCCCTCCGGAGCGTCAAGCGGCTCTGCTCTCGTCTATCGGATTGCGGGTTACGCCCTCGGACGGAGACGTCCTGGAGGTCGAGGTGCCGACGTTCAGACCCGACCTCACCAGGGAAGTGGACCTCGTGGAAGAAGTAGGCAGGCTCCACGGCTACGACAAGGTGAAGAAGACGCTCCCCGCATCCGCTGCCCGGGTAGGGCGGCTGGATCCGCTCCAGCGCAAGAGGCGCCTCGTGGCCGAGATCGTCAGAGGGTGTGGGTTCACCGAGGTGAAGAACTTCTCGATGCTCGCGCCCGAGGAGGTTCCGCCGCACCTGGAGAGTTCGGTCAGCCGCCTCTCCAACCCGTTGCGGGTCGAGGAGAGCGTCTTGCGTCCGAGCCTGATTCCGGGGCTGCTCAAGAGCGCGGCCCTGAACTTGTCGAGGCGGAAGCAGGACATCCGTCTCTTCGAGGTCGGTACGGTATTCGGCCCTCCCGACGAGAACGGTATACCAGCCGAGCACAGGTCGCTGGGCGGAGTAGTCGTGCTCGCAGCATCCCGTGGCAGAGGGATTCCAGCCGGCGGCATCTCGGACCTGACCGCGGCGCCGGAGTTCTTCGAGGCCAAGGGCGCACTCGAAGCCCTCTTCGAGACCGGAGGGGTCGAGGGCGTGACATACCGGCCAGAAGAACTCGGGTGGATGCACCCGGTCAGGGCGGCTGCGGTCGTCATCGGCACCGAACGACTGGGGTTCGTGGCGGAGGTGTCGCAGGAAGCTGCGGAGCGGTTCGGCATCGCGTCGAGGGTGGGGGTCTTCGAGGTCGACCTGGACCACCTCTGCGAGCTTTTCGGAGCCGAGAAGCTCTACAGGGCGTTCTCGAAGTTCCCCCCTGTCTACTTCGACCTGTCCTTTGTGGTGGACGAAGACGTTCTTGTCTCCGACCTGATCAGCCTCGTCTACTCTGTCGGGGGAGAGGCGGTGGAGCGCTGCGACCTGATGGACGTCTACCGCAGCGAGAAGTTCGGCGAGGGGCGAAAGAGCGTCACGGTCACGGTCTCACTGGCCGCCCTCGACCACACGCTCACAGACGAAGAAGCCGGTCGGCTGAGGACCTTGATCATCGCTGCCGTGGAGGAGCGGCTGGGCGGCCACCTCCGGGGCGCCTGAGCTGAATCAGCTCTTGGAGCCCTGCCACTCGATCTCGCGCGCAGGGTTCCAGGCGCTCCCAGTGCCACGTGGTCAGTGGCCCCGTGAAGGTCCCTACATCTCAGGTGGTACCTACAGTGAGGCGAATCCGAGGTGCGCCGGCAGCCCGACTACCCCTAGTCCTTCACCGGCGTGGCGCATGTCGCAGGCGAGTGTACTGTTACGGGTCGAAATGTCTTGAGTCGAGTAAGTTCTAGCGTATACTGCATACTGACTATGCGATATGCGTATACTCTTGCGAGGGTCGAGTGGGAAGTTCGACGAAGGTAACAGCTGGCATAGCCGGCGTCTCGGGGTATGCGGGCGGGGAGCTGCTCAGGTTACTGGCATCTCACCCTCACATCGAGCTCGCCTGGCTCGCGGGGCACACCAGAGCGGGCGCGACCGTGACCGAGGTCCACCCGTGGGTGGCGTCTCTTCCGAACTCGGAGAGCATTGCGAACCTGAGGCTCTCGAGCATCGAGGATTCCCACGACCTCTCCGGGCTCGATCTGCTGTTTCTGTCTCTTCCCGCAGGGGAATCGTCAGCCTTCCTCGAGGCTTTGGGCAGCGGCCGTCCGGTACGAGCGGTGGACCTGGGGCCAGATTTCAGATTGCCGGCATCCCTGTTCGAGCAGTACTACACCGGGAGCCATCCCCTTGCCGGAGAGCTCGATAGGTGGGTCTACGGCTTCACGGAGGCTCTGCGAGACAAGGTCGCCGATTCCCGATGGGTCGCCAACCCGGGCTGCTACGCGATAGCGGCCCTCATAGGCCTTTACCCTCTCGCCCGGGCTGGCGCGATCGAGGGAAGGGTGTACGTGGACGGCAAGTCGGGATTGTCAGGAGCCGGGAGAAAGGCTGAAGATCGCCTGTTGCTATCCGAGGGTTACGAGGACGTCGTCGCTTACGGCGTCTCCGGACACCGGCACCTGCCGGAAATCCAGACGATCCTGGAGGATGTCGCTTCGCCCGTATCCATCACGTTCGTGCCGCACCTGGTCCCGATGGCACGCGGACTGCTGGTCACGTGCTGCGTGCCGGTGTCTGCTTCCCTGGGTGCCGACAAACTGACCGAGTTGTACTCGAGCGCTTACGGCTCGGAGCCCTTCGTCCACGTAGTAGGGGAGCCACCGCACACCAAGGCGGTGAGGGGTACCAACGCAGCGCTCGTCCACGCGGCTCTCCAGGGGGGCGACGGCGCCAAGGCGGCCGTGGCAGTGGTCACGGTGGCTATAGACAACCTGGGCAAGGGGGCCGCAGGCTCGGCGGTGCAGAACGCGAACCTGATGCTCGGCCTGGAGGAGACGACCGGCCTCCAGGCTGCGGCGCTGTGGCCCTAGAACTGTTGGCGGGGGGCCTTGCTTCGGCGGGGAGCGACTCGAGCCGACAGCCCGCTGGCCAGTCGAGAACTCGGCACCGGCATTCGAACCGGAGAAGGATGGAGCAGAAAGAGGAAGGTAGACAGATGACGTCGGACACATCCACGGCCCCGGCAGAGCCTGCCAGGGTCGGGCCAGGTCCGGAGGAAGTCTTCGGGTTTGCGAGCCTCCAGGCCGTCGGAGGCCGAATACTTACGGGGGGAACGATCACCTCGGCCGGGGGTGTGGCCGCCGGGGCGGCCTCGGCAGGTCTGAGGCGCAGCGGCCGCCCGGACGTGGCTCTGGTAGGAGCCGAGCGCGCCGCCGCTGCGGGGGTGTTCACTCGGAACAAGGCGAAGGCAGCACCTGTCCTGGTCTCGATCTCGACTCTCGCCCGATCCAGGGAAGTGTGGGGGATCGTGGCCAACGCCGGGTGTGCCAACGCCTTGACGGGCGAGCGAGGGTTGGCAGATGCGAAGGCCATGCAGTCGGAGGCCGCCAGGAGTCTGGGAGCTCCGGAGGACTCGGTGCTGGTCGCCTCCACCGGCATCATAGGCACCTATCTTCCGATCGAGTCGGTGATGCAGGCCGTCTCCTCCATATCCCTGGGGACCGACGACCCTGCCGGCCACGAAGCGGCCAGCGCGATCATGACCACCGACACCTTCCCCAAGGAATGTGCCGTTTCGGTCTCGACACCCTTCGGAGAGTTCAGGGTCGGTGCGGTGGCCAAGGGCGCGGCCATGCTCGAGCCCTCCATGGCGACGATGCTGGCCTTCGTGGCGACGGATGCCAGGGTAGAACCGGAGACGCTGCATGAGGTCCTCGGGCGCGCGGTTTCCAGGACCTTCAATCGCATCTCGGTAGATGCCTGCATGTCCACCAACGACTGCGTCTTCGCCCTGGCAACCGGGGTGTCGGGCGTGACGGTGGGCGGGGGCCCCGACTCGGTGGACCCAGCCGTCCTGCAGGCCTGCTTCGATCACGTCTGCGGTTCCCTGGCTCTCGACATGGTCCGGGATGGGGAGGGCTCGTTGCGGTTCGCCGTATTGAGGGTCAAGGGCGCGTACACGCCCGAGGACGCCGAGCGCGTGGCCCGCAGGATCGCCGGGTCGAGCCTGGTACGGTGCTCTCTTTACGGCGGGGATCCCTATTGGGGCCGGATACTGTCCGAGGCGGGCTCCGTGGCGGAGGTCTTCGACCCCGACCGCTCCTCGGTCGCATACGGCCCGTATGTCGTCTGCCAAGGCGGTGTGGGGACCGAGCTGTGGCACTCGGTCGAAGTCTCCAGATACCTCGAGGGCACCGAGGTCGAAGTCGTATGCGATCTGGGTGTGGGCGATGCCGAGGCCGTTCGGGTGATGGCTTCGCTCGGGCCAGGATATGTCGAAGAGAACATGAGGACCTCCTGACATGAACCCAGGGGAGCGGGATTTCGCCAGTACCCGATACAAGGCCTCTGTCCTGATCGAAGCCCTGGCTTACATCAAGGCGTATTCGGGAAAGACGGTCGTGATCAAGCTGGGAGGCGCAGCCATGACCGAACCCAGCCTGGCTGCTGCCTTCGCAGAAGACATCGCGCTGATGCGGCTCGTGGGGATCAGGCCCGTGGTCGTTCACGGCGGGGGCCCCCAGATCAGCTCGATGATGGAGAAGCTGGGGCTGAGCCCGCGCTTCGTAGACGGCCACCGCGTTACCGACGAGGAGACGGTCGAGGTGGCCAGGATGGTCCTGCTGGGTCAGATAAATCGCGACATAGTGGGGCTCATCAACGCCCACGGCGACCTGGCGACCGGTCTTTCGGGCGAAGACGGGAACCTGCTGGTGACCGAGCGCAAGTCAGGCCCGCAGGGAGAGGACCTGGGACTGGTGGGCGAGGTGGTGGAAGTCAGACCTCAGGTGCTCAGCAAGCTCCTCGACGACGGCTTCGTGCCGGTGATCGCTCCGTTGGGGCGCTCCAGGAAAGGCGAGGTCCACAACGTGAATGCAGACACCGCCGCTGGGGCAGTGGCTACGGCGCTGGGCGCTGAGAAGCTGGTCTACCTGACCGACGTACCGGGACTGTACGAAGATCTCGGAGACGAGGACTCGCTCCTTTCTGAGGTCAGCCTCGAAGAGCTCGAAGCGATGCTGGCGGGCGGCAAGCTGTCGGCAGGAATGGTCCCCAAGATCGCTTCCTGCGTCTCGGCTCTCAAGGGAGGAGTCTCCCGGGTGCACATCCTGGACGGGCGGGTGGAGCACGCCGTGTTGCTCGAGGTCTTCACGCCCGAGGGGATCGGGACGATGGCCAGGGCCCCGGGTACCCCCACCGAGAAGGAGTTCCGGGCCATATCGGCGGCAGGACGATGACCACCGAAGAGCACGTACCCTACAGCCCGGCCTGGGCAGCGGAGGTCGAGAGACGGGTCTTGATGCCGACATACGCCCGCAGCCCGGTCGTCTTCGTTCGGGGAGAGGGCTGTCGGCTCTACGACTCGGAGGGAAGGCGGTACCTGGACTTCGTGGCGGGGATCGCGACGGTATCGCTGGGGCATGCCCACCCTGAGATCCAGGAGGTCGTGTGCCGCCAGGCCGGCGAGCTCGTGCACACTTCCAACCTGTACTACACGGTGCCCCAGCTTCTGCTGGCGGAGCACCTTCGCGAGCTGTGCGGTTTCGGTAAGGCATTCTTCGCTTCGTCGGGAGCCGAAGCCGTCGAGTGCGCGCTGAAGCTCGTCCGCCGTTACTGGCACAGGCGAGACCCGAGTCGAAGGAAGATCTTCGCCCTCGAGAACTCCTTTCACGGCCGGACGATGGGAGCTCTTTCGGTGACAGGTCAGCCCTCGAAACGGCAGCCGTTCGAGCCGTTGGTTGGGGAGGTGGACTTCCTCGGCCCGGCCGACATCTCGTCCCTGGAATCGAGTCTTGCGGGGGCGGCGGCGGTGGTGGTCGAGCTGGTGCAGGGAGAGGGAGGAGTCCGCCCGATTTCTGGCGAGTTCGTCGAGGCGCTGGGTTCGGCACTCGAGGCCACCGGCACGCTGCTGGTCGTCGACGAGGTTCAGACCGGTCTTTGCAGGACCGGCGCCTGGTTCGCCTTCCAGCACGAGAACTGGTCGGCGTTGCGCCCCGATGTGGTGACCCTCGGCAAGGCCCTGGGAAACGGGTTTCCGATCTCGGCGTGCGTTGCACGTGATGAGGTCGCCGATGCCTTCGAACCTGGAGACCACGCGACGACTCTCGGGGGCGCTCCGGTGATGGCCGCGGTGGGGCGGAAAGTGCTCGAGGTGATGGAGCGTGAGGGCCTTGCCGGAAGGGCGGCCAGGGCCGGAAGAGAACTTAAGGCAGCGCTATCCTCCCTGGACGGCGTGAAGGGGGTGCGGGGCGAGGGCCTTCTTCTTGGGATAGAGGTCGGAGCCTCTGCCCGACAAGTCGCCTCGGCAGCCCTTCGAAAGGGGCTACTCGTCAACGCCATGAGCAAGTCGACGGTGAGGATTTGCCCTCCGCTGTGCCTCTCGGATGCCGAGCTGGAGGAGGGATTGACGATCCTTGCTGACTGCATGACGAACGATGGCTGTGCAGGCTAGTGGCGAAGTACTTCCCGGTCAGGTCGCTGCGGTGCTTGCCTGCAGCCTGACGGGATCCTCGAGGAGAAAGGGGTGGAGGCGTGCGATCTCCGGTCCCGTCGCTAGTGGGTAGGGACTTCCTCGACATCGATGACCTGACCAGGGACGAGCTTCTGGCTCTTGTCGGGGTAGCGGTCGACGCCAAGAGAGAGCCCGAAAGGTTCTCCGACGCACTCGGAGGCCGCTGCGTGGCGCTGCTATTCGAGAAGCCATCCACCCGGACACGGGTAAGCCTCGAGGTGGGCATCGCCAGGCTCGGTGGGAAGCCAGTCGTGCTGTCCGCGGCGGAGCTTCAGCTATCCAGGGGCGAGACGGTCGAGGACACGGGGAGGGTTCTCGACCGCTATGTGGACGCAATCTGCGCTCGGGTCTTCTCGCACAGGACCCTCCAGGCGCTCGCCGCGGCGATGGGGTCGCCCGTCTTGAATGCCCTGTCCGACGAGGCCCACCCGATGCAGGCTCTTGCAGACCTCATGACCCTCCAGGAGGTGGGGGCAGCGTCGGTCGCCTACGTAGGAGACGGAAACAACGTGGCCAGGTCCCTGATGTTGGCAGCCACCATGGCCGGCTTGGACGCACGTATTGCCACGCCTCCCCAGAGGTCCCTGGAACCATCCGTGTCTCACCGGTGCAGGGAGCTTGCCGCCACGTGGGGAGGGCGCTTCCTCGAGACGACAGACCCGGTAAAGGCCGTGGAAGGCGCCGAGGCAGTCTACACGGACGTCTGGGTCTCCATGGGGAACGAGGCAGAAGCAGGGGATCTCGTCGAGCTCCTCAGGCCTTACTCGGTGACAGAGGCGCTCTTGTCCCATGCTGCCGATCGTGCGGTGGTGATGCACTGCCTTCCCATGCACCGTGGAGAGGAAATCACGGCAGCAGTGGCAGACTCCGAGCAGTCGGTGATCTACGATCAGGCGGAGAATCGAATGCACGCTCAGAACGCGCTGCTGTGCTCGATTCTCGGGGAGCGATAGCTATGGCTCGCAAGGGGACCGAGAAGCAGGACTTCGCTGCCTCGGGGAGAAGCCGGCGTACGGGGGGCGGAAGGTCAGCCGCGGCGAGAAGCCGGCGATCCCCTGGTGCGGGGGAGGCATCGGCGAGCGTTCCTGCGGTGGCGACATCGCCACTGCGATCGGGACAAAAGCAGGTCCGCCAGAAGGTGCTTGCCTCTCTGCTGTCCGAGGGCACGGCGAGGACTCAGGCCGAGATGGCCGCGACCTTGGCCGAGAAGGGAATAGCTGTCACCCAGGCCACGATCAGTCGGGACTTGCGAGAGATAGGGGCTCGAAAGGTAAGGGACGGCTCCGGCCGGGTTGCATACGTCCTCGGCCCCGAGGAGGCGCGGGAGAGCTATCTCAGGCCCCCTAGAGACGCTCTGGTACGCAGGGCCCTGGCGGGCTCGGTCACGGCTGTGCTGGCCTCCGGAGACATGGTGTTGGTGAAGACGCTTCCCGGCCACGCTCCATATGTGGCCTCGCTACTGGACGACGCCTCCATCGCTCGGGTCCTCGGGACCGTCGCAGGCGACGACACGATCCTGGTCGTCTGCGAGGAGGGCTACGGATCGATCGTGAGGGAAGTGATATCTGACCTGACCGGCACCAGGGGGCGCTGAAGGGCGCGTCCCGCTGAGAAGTCGAAGAAAGGCACAAGCGTTGGGAGAGACCGTCGTACTGGCCTACTCGGGAGGACTGGACACCTCGGTCTTCGCACATCGTCTGGCACACAGAGACGGCTACGACGTCGTCGCCGTTCTGGCCGACGTAGGGCAAAGAGAAGACCTCGCTGCCGCCACTCGACGAGCGGAGGCGGCCTCGGTCAGCGAGTTCGTGATCTCGGACTTGAAAGAGCGATTCGCTGCCGAGTTCTTGGTCCCGGCACTGGCCGCCAATGCCCTTTACGAGGGCAGGTACCCCTTGATCTCTTCGCTTTCCAGGCCTTGCATTGCAGAAGAGCTAGTGCGGGTGGCGCGGTCGTTTGGGGCCAGGAAGATAGCCCACGGCTGCACGGGCAAGGGGAACGACCAGTTGCGCTTCGAGATGTCCATAGCGGCACTTTACCCGGAGTGCGAGGTGCTTGCTCCCGCGCGGGACGAGCCGATGAGCAGGGAGGAGGCGCTGAGCTATGCAGAGAGGCACTCCATACCCGTCACCGCCACCAAGGAGTCCCCGTACTCGGTCGACGAGAACATGTGGGGGCGGACCATCGAGTGCGGGCCGCTGGAAGACCCGTGGGAGGCCCCCCCTGCCGACGCGTTCGCAATTACCGCCGACCCTGAGTCGGTTACTCTGCCACCGGAGGACCTGGTTGTGGAGTTCGAGCGCGGCAGGCCAGTAGCGCTTGACGGCAAGAGGATGAACTTGCCTGAACTTATCGAGCAGATCGGCACGGTTGCTGGACGCTACGGCTTCGGCAGGGTGGACATGATCGAGAACAGGCGAGTCGGGATAAAGAGCAGGGAGGTATACGAGGCTCCCGCTGCTCTCTCCCTGATCGAGGCCCACCAAGATATCGAGTCGCTCACCCTCGAACGGGACCTCGCTCATGAGAAGGCACGGCTGGAGCCCCTCTGGGCCGAGCTGGTCTACGACGGGAAGTGGCACACGCCGGTCCGCAAGGCCCTGCAGGCATTTTTCGACGCCTCGCAGGAGCGGGTAAGCGGAGAGGTGAGGCTTCGCCTGAGCCCGGGAAGGTGTGTTCCGACCGGCAGGAGGTCCCCTTACGCTCTCTACGAAGAGGCCCTTGCCACCTACGATTCGAGGGACGCGTTCGAGCACCGGGACGCTTCGGGATTCGTGCGCTTGTATACGCTGCCCGCAAGGACCTGGGCCCTGAAAGACGATCCTGATGCCTGAGGGCAGGGAGTCTTCTGCAGGGGAGGCAGGGACTGCCTCACCGGTGTGGGCGGGGCGGTTCGATGCCGCGCCCGATCCCACGATGCTCGCCTATACCCGATCGGTAGAGGTCGACTCCCGCCTGTGGAAGTACGACCTGGCATGCTCCCGGGCACACGTGAGAGCCCAGGTGGCATCCGGCATCCTGCCACCAGAAGACGCCGAGAGGCTCCTCGAGGGCCTGGACGAGGTCGAGGCGGAGTTCGAGAGGGGCTCTTTCGCCTTTCTCGAGTCGGACGAGGACATCCACGTCGCCATCGAGCGAAGGCTCGGTGAGATTTGCGGGCCTGTGGCGGGGAAGCTTCACGCGGGGCGTAGCCGTAACGACCAGGTCGTCGCGGACTTCAGGATGTGGGTGAAGGACGCCTGTGTCGAAGCAGTGTCGGCGTTGCTCTCGCTGGCCGGTGCGCTGGAGAAGAAGGCCCGTGCGGCGGGGGATGCACCAATGCCGGAGTACACCCACCTACAGCGGGCCCAGCCAGTACCCGTCGGCCACCACCTTGCTGCCCACGCATGGCCGCTTCTGAGGGATTGCGAGCGCTTCATGAGGGCGTTCCAGTCTGCCGACGTGTGCCCCCTCGGCGCAGCGGCAGGGGCAGGCAGCACGCTAGTCTCGGACACCCGGGTCGCAGCCGAGGCGCTGGGGTTCCGCTCGGTATTCGAGAACAGCGTCGACGCGATCTCCGACCGCGACTTTGCTGCGGACTTCCTATTCGCCTGTGCGGTGGCTCAGGTCCACATGAGCCGACTGGCAGAGGACATCGTGATCTGGTCCTCGGAAGAGTTCGGCTTCCTCGAGCTGGCGGATGCCTGGGCCACGGGGTCGTCGCTCATGCCGCAGAAAAAGAACCCTGACGTCGCCGAGCTGGCAAGGGGCCGTACCGCTGGCGTGATCTCCCGGCTGACCGAACTGCTCGTGGTACTCAAGGGCTTGCCGTTGGCATACGACCGGGATCTCCAGGAAGACAAGAAGGCCACGTTCGAGGCATTCGACACCGTAGTGGGCTCCGCCGGAGCCCTTGCCGGGCTGACATCGAGTTCGTCCGTCCGGCTCGGCCGGATGAGAGAGGCTCTCGAGGGCACTTTCGTTCTGGCCACGGACCTTGCCGAGGAGCTCGTAAGGCGAGGGGTTCCCTTCAGGCAAGCGCACGAGGCGGTGGGGCGGCTGGTGAGGAGGCTTGTCGACGAGGGAAGCACGCTGGCCGATGTCGATGCTGCCGACCTGGAGGCTGCTGGCATGGAGGGACTGAGCGCGGAGGAAGTCCGCTCGATCGGCGTCGAGAAAGCGTTGTCCGCACGGAGGGCTCGAGGCACCGCGGGGACGGCGCCCCTTCGCTCCCAGCTCGATTCTCTCAAAAGGCGTATCGAGGAGGTGGAGGCGTGGGTTCGAGCCAGGAGGAGCTGAGCCAGTCGGCATTGGTCAGGTGGCTCATGCGCTCCCGCCTGCCGAGGGACTTCTTCGCCCGCGATCACGTGACTGTAGCAAAGGACCTGATCGGCAAGCTCTTGTGGAGGGCGAGCGAGGAGGGACTGACGGTCGTCAAGATCGTCGAAACCGAGGGCTACGGGGGAGCCGACGATCCGGGCTCGCACGGCTACAGGGGAATGACGAGGCGCAACGCCACGATGTTCGGCCCCCCAGGTCGGGCATACGTCTACTTCACCTACGGTATGCACCACTGTCTCAACGTGGTCACGGGAGACGACGGGCAGTGCTCTGCCGTCCTGATAAGGGCAGGGGAGCCGATTGCGGGGATCTGGCTCATGTACGACCGCAGGGGTGTCGACGACCTTTACGACCTGACCTCCGGGCCGGCCAGGTTGGCTCAGGCCATGGCGATCGACCGTTCCATGGACGGGGCCGACCTCTGCGACTCCGAGATCGGAATCTCTGCTGCTGCTCCTTCGGGATGCGCTTCCGGTGATGACGGAGAGACGGAGGCGGCTCGGGTGGTGGCCGCGCCGCGAGTGGGGCTCAGCCGCGACGGTGGCCAGCTCTGGAGGTTCTGCCTGGAGGGCTGCAGGTTCGTCTCGAGGCCGCGGCCGTGGTCCAGGAGAGCCTCTCCAGGAAGCGGGGCCTCCGCTACCCGGACGAACTCGGGATCGGGTTGACCCAGTACTCTACGGTGGACCCCGGAGGGGCCGTCGAGTCGGGCGGCGGCTGCTGCTTCCAGACTCGGCCTGCGAATCGACTGGCAGCCCGTGGGTCGGGGTCGGCCGCCAGATAGCGCTTTCCTCGGAGCCCGGCGAGGCTGAGAGCGTCCTTGGCATCCTGCTCGGTGAGGCCGAGGAGGTTCGGCACGGGTACCGGCTTGCCCTCCAGCGTCGAAATCCAGATCTTTACGGTCTTGCCCACCGGTACTCGTTCACCCGGGGCGGGGTCCTGGCGCAGGACTCTTCCGGGAGGGAACTCTCCGGAGTATTCGTAGGTCTTTTGCACCTTGTATCCCAGTCCGACCAGATAGCTCTCGGCTGCAGCCTCCTCGTAGCCGGTGAGATCGATCAGCGGCTCCACCCCGCTCAGGGCGGCCTCGCCGCCCGGGGGCAGGAACTGACTGGCCGGGACGTCGGCCAGGGCGACCGACATGAATTGTCGCCAGATGTAGGCGGGCCAGGTCCCGCCCAGAATGGTCTCCCTCGTGCGGGGAGGGGTCATCGAAATCTGGCCCTCGGGAAAGCCCACCCACACAGCGGCCACCAGATCCGGCGTGTAGCCGACGAACCAGGCGTCGGCCTCGTTCTCCGATGTGCCGGTCTTGCCGGCAGCAGGCCTTCCTATCCTGGCCTCCACCCCCGTTCCCTGCTTCATGACGTCTTGGAGGATGTCGTTGACCTGGGCGGCTATGGGTTGCTCGAGGGCCCGGCTCCTCGTGGGCGCCGCCTCGAAGATGACCTCTCCTGAAGCGTTGGTGATCCGCCTCACGGCGTGGGGTTCGATGTGCTCCCCGTCGTTGGCGAGGGTCTGGAAGGCCGAGGCCATCTCGAAAGGGGTGACCTCTTCTGAGCCGAGGCCGACGGCGAACACCGCCTTTATCGGCGAGACTATTCCCATCTTGTGGGCTGTGGAGACGACCCTGACCGGTCCGACCTCGCGCATCACCTGGGCGTATACGACGTTCACGGAGAAGACCGTCGCAGTCCTCAAGGACATCGGGCCATAGGCTCGCTCGTCGTAGTTCTTCACCTCCCATACTTCACCGCCGGCCAGCGGGATCGAGATCCGGGCCCCACCCCGGTAGACCTTGTCCTCGGGGATTCCGGAGGCCAGTGCCGTCGCCAGCACGAACGGCTTGAATGCGGACCCCGGCTGACGTCTGGCCTGGGTGGCCAGGTTGAACTTGGCCCGCGGGTCGGATTCAGAGAAGAAGTCGCGCCCGCCAACCAGAGCCTTTACCTCTCCGGTCCTGGCGTCGATCGCCACGAGCGCCGCCGAGGGGTCCTCCGGTCGGTAAGCTACCCGGGCTATTGCGGCTTCCGCAGCGGCCTGCATCCGCGGGTCGAGGGTGGTCTCGATCCGGAGCCCTCCTCCGTAAAGAAGCTGTGCGCGTGCGGCTGGAGTCTCTCCGAAGCGGGGGTCATCCAGAATCCACTGCCTCACGTAGTCGACGAAGTAGGGGGCCTCGAAACGGCCGACGTCTCTCAGAGGAAGCGCTGTTACCGGCTGCTCTCTGGCCGCTGCGAGGTCTTGAGGATCTGCGACGCCGTGGCGGGCCATGACATCCAGCACGAAGTCCCGTCTCTTCTTCGCCGCCTCGGGGTTGAATGCGGGGTCGTAGTCGGCGGGGGACTTGATGAGACCGGCAAGCAACGCCGACTCTGCAGTGGAAAGCGACGAGGCCGCCTTTCCGAAGAAGGTTCGGGCTGCTGCTTCTATCCCGTAGGCCCCGCGCCCGAAGTAGACCGTGTTCAGGTAGCGTTCGAGGATCTCTTCCTTGGTCAGGTTCTTCTCGAGGTGGTAGGCGTACGCTGCCTCTCGAAACTTGCGGGAAAGCGTCTTGTCGGATCCCACGATCGCGTTCTTGACGTACTGCTGTGTGATCGTGGACCCCCCTTCCACCGCGGCACCGCGGGCAATGTCACGTATTAGCGCCCTCGTAATTGATTTGTAGTCGACGCCTCGGTGATCGAAGAAGGAGGCGTCCTCCACCGCCACGACTGCTTTGACCGCTTGCTGCGCAACTTCGGTCAGTGCCACCACCTGGCGGTTTTCGACGGCGTGCAGCTCGGCGATCGTGGACCCGTCGGCTGCCAGGACGGCAGTGGTCTGAGCGGGAGGTCGGATCGCGGATGCAAGCTCGGGTGTGCTCCAGCTTGCGCACGCCGGCAGCCCCAGTAGTGCAACCGCCAGCAAGAGCGCCAAGCATCGCCGGCTGCGCTGCCCTCTGCGGCCTCCGCGGGAAGCAAGCCGTTCTTCGGCGGTCATCAGGGGATCTCCCGCATCGGATCGGCGTCCTCGGGCTAGCATTGCGGTCGTCGTCGATTTAACTACGTATTGCAGCTCGGAGAGAGGATCGGAAGACTTGGCGACCGAAGATGCTGCTGCGAGCTCACCTCGGCCGACTCAGGGTCTCGGCTCGAATCCGGCCCTCGGGGGAAACAGGGCCGGCGAGGCCGATGCAGGTGCCCGAGTCGACATCGATTCCCAGCTCACGGCCCTGACGGCCGAGGCGACCCACGTAGTTCCCGAAGGTGGGCTCGAAGAGAGACTGAGGCAGGCGGTATCGGAGGGCCGGCCTCTCCGTGTGAAGCTCGGGGTGGATCCTACCGCCCGCCACGTCCATCTCGGCTGGGCGGTCGTGCTTCGCAGGCTCCGACTCTTCCAGGACTACGGACACACTGCCGTGCTCATCATCGGAGACTTCACGGCGCGGGTGGGAGACCCGAGCGGGAGATCGAAGACCAGGCCTCGTCTCTCCAGGGAGGAAGTCGAGTCTTACGTCAGGGCCTGTCTTGACAAGGTCACCGGAATCCTCCGAGGAGACCGCCTCGAAGTGCGAAGAAACTCGGAGTGGCTGGAGCAGCTCGATGCCGAGCAGTTCCTCTGGTTGACCTCCCAGATGACCGTGGCCCGAATGCTCGAGCGGGACGACTTCGCCCAGCGTTACCGGGCAGGCAATCCGATCTCGATCGTGGAGTTCATCTACCCTCTCCTGCAGGCTTACGACTCCATCGCTGTTGAGGCCGACGTGGAGCTCGGAGGAAACGACCAGATCTTCAATCTGATCGCGGGGCGGGACCTCCAGCGAGCTGTCGGCCAGCAACCCCAAGTCTGCATAACACTCCCGTTGCTCAGGGGCACCGACGGGAAGCTCAAGATGAGCCAGAGCTACGGCAACTACATCGCCGTGGACGAAGACCCGAACGAGATGTTCGGCAAGCTGATGTCGGTACCCGACGAGCTGCTGCCCGAATACATCCGCCTTGCCACGAACTTCTCTCACGACGCGGCAGAAGAGGTGGTGGAAAACCTGGAGCGAGGCAGGCTGTCCCCGCGGGATGCCAAACGCAAGATGGCCCTATCGGTCGTAGAGCTCTACCACGGGGCGGAGGCCGCAACCGCTGCCCTCGAGGAGTTCGACAGGGTCTTCGTGGAGGGGCAGCTCCCTAGCGAGATCCCGGAAGTAAAGGTGGACCCGTCCTGCGCGATGGAAGGCCGGATCTGGATAGCGCGTCTCCTGTCGCTGCTGGGTCTGGTGTCCTCCAACTCGGAAGGCAGGCGGATGGTCGAGCAGGGGGCGGTGCGTGTAGGGGGCAAGCCTGTCGAGGACCCCAATGCGGAGCTGGACCTGGCGGAGCTGGACGGACAGGTCGTCTCGGTCGGGAAGAGGCGCCTGGCCAGGGTGTCGGTGTCAGGATCAGACCCTGCGCCTCCCGAATAGGCGCCCCGGGCCCGTCGATACTCGGCTTGCGGCGTCGTCGCATCGAGGAATATGCCCGCCGACGGAATATGCCCGCCGACGGAATATGCCCGCCGACGCGGTGGTTTTCCCTGGCCGAGACCGGACCACCGGCTCGTGTGATCCTCCCGGCACCGGGAGGTAGGGCACCAGTCGGGTTGAGTCCGGCCGCTTCATGCGGGTCCGAATGGGCCTGCTAATTGGCATTGACGGACTCGGGTAGCCCGGGTATCCTTACCAATCCCGGGTTCTAGAAGAGCGTAGTTTCCTTCCACTCATCCCGCCGGGACGCCGGCGGAACTACCGAGCCCGGATAGCCGGGCAGGAACGCCACCCGAGTACCTGCTGCAACGCCTCGGACTCCGGTCCGAGGGGTGAGTTTGCTCCTTGAAAACTGGATAGTACGCCAAAAGTCGGTGAGAGCCCCCGTCTCGCCGAGGGCGAGGTCTGCGGATCTCGCCAAGGGTGAGAAGGTGAGGCAATTCGACGATCCGGACAACCGGGGCGGCACTGGTTGGGGTTGACCCCGCCAGGTCACCACGTTGTCCAGAACTCTTCATCGACCATTCCTCGTGCGGTAGCGCATCTCGGCAGGCGGTTCGCCCCTTGCTGGGGCGCTTCGGCCAGAGTGCTATCCGTGTCGAGGGACGGGTTTCCGACGGAGAGTTTGATCCTGGCTCAGGACGAACGCTGGCGGCGTGCCTAATACATGCAAGTCGAGCGGGGTCCATCCCCGGGCAACCGGGGAGAAGACCTAGCGGCGAACGGGTGAGTAACACGTGAGCAACCTACCCCGAACACCGGGATAACCCCGGGAAACCGGGGCTAATACCGGATACCCACCCCGGGGCGCATGTCCCGGAGTGGAAAGGTCCGCCGGTTCGGGATGGGCTCGCGGCCTATCAGCTTGTTGGTGGGGTAACGGCCCACCAAGGCTACGACGGGTAGCCGGCCTGAGAGGGTGTCCGGCCACACTGGGACTGAGACACGGCCCAGACTCCTACGGGAGGCAGCAGTAGGGAATCTTGCGCAATGGGCGAAAGCCTGACGCAGCGACGCCGCGTGGGGGATGAAG
>FWPU01000442.1_pt1 | contig 133009 bp, 128 predicted proteins | sample 2228361 | NCBI WGS metagenome assembly FWPU01 (sample SAMEA103939777, study PRJEB20133) | metagenome | reverse complement strand
CTTTGCCAGCAGCAAGGGCTGCCCTTTATGAACTTAAACAAATGTTTAACGCTAAATTCTCTTCACAGACACAATTCTCTTGACAAGTGCCCCTGAATGGTCAAGAAGTAGATGCAACTTCACTGCACCTTTAGTCCTCCTGAATTTTGCCCAGTCAAATACTCTTGCACATAGTTCTATCAACGATGCATCAAAACTCATTAGCTTGTTTCTTAAATCTGAATCTCTTCTTACCAACAAATTCTCCATGGCATCTCCAGAGAAGCTGATAAAATACTCCTTGAAAAAGTTCCCATGGCCTGTGTTCATTCGCATAGGCAAGGGTAGACCTCTTTGGAGCCTCTTTTATCCCAAGATACCTTAATCTTCCAAGACAACTCTGAAGACCATTGCATATCTCCCTTAGAGAGTGTGCCTCTGTAAGCTGACAAAATAACATCGCTACAAATTGCCCCCAGCATGTAAACCCCTTTGCAGCATATTCAGCTTTCGTCTCCTTTACTAACTTCTCAAATTCTACCCTTGGAAAAAGTGATAGAATTTGGCTGAAAATACTGGTATACTTATTCATATACACCTCCGGTCTGGGTTTATAATTTAACCATACTATCTATTCTACCCAGATCGGAGTTCTATAAAAGTTATTGTGGACAAGAGTGTCTTTATTTGTATTCTTTCAATTACAGGCCAATGTGTGGTTTGGCTGCTTTTTCGAGTTCACGCCTTGCAGCCATATCCATAAGCACACGCTCGGTGCCAAATCTTCCTGGCTCATACGGTCTCAGTTTAAGGGCAGCCCTCGCCTTATCTATATACTCAAGGGCAAGCGATAACATCCTTTCAGGATCAGGCTCAAAATGCATTGGACCTTTAAATCTTTCCCACCACACCTCTGTCATTATCCTCGTAACCTCTTTACTTGCTCCAACAGGTGACTCTCCACCGAATATTACAGGTACACCTGATGCAGCGAAATAACATCCTATGGCAATTGCCTTCTCTGACATCCATTCAGGCGCTATCCCCACACCTGGCATACCACCGATCTCGTCAGACAGACCACCCTCCTCTGCCATGGCACTCAATATTGTGAGTATCCTCGAATTATCCACACATGCACCAACATGTAGTATGGGCGGAATACCTATTGCCTCACAGACTTCCCTCAAACCAGGACCTGCATGTTCCAGTGCCATCTCAGGAGTGAGGTATCCTGCGGTACCGCATGCAGCAGAACCGCACCCAGTGGATACTATCAGTACATCATTCTTTATTAATTCGATGGCAAGGTATCTGTGAATACCTGTTGAAGGAACCCTTGGATTGTCACAACCAGCAAGGCCCACAACCCCTCTTATCCTTCCAGCCATTATGGCATCATTGAGGGGTCTGAATGACGCCCTCCATCTTCCACCCTGCATGTATTCAATGTATTCATGGGAGAATCCTGCAATCACAGGGAATCTATCTGTTATATGTGCACCTTTTGTCTTTCTATTCGGAAAATTATCTATAGCAATCCTAACTATCTCTCTTGCCACTTCCCTTGCCCTATGCTCATTGTACTCTATATGCAGGGCACCAGGTATCTTTGCCTTCTCAGATGTAGTGATAACCTTTGTATGGAACTTCTTTGATAGTTCAGCAATTGCTGGCATAATACACTGAACATCAACAGTTATAGCATCTACAAGTCCTGTCATTATTCCGAGTTCCTGATTTGTAAAACCACCTGCAGTGGGAATACCGTGTCTCATCAAGACCTCGTTTGCTGTGCAACACATTCCACCAAGATTAATTCCTTTTGCACCCTTTGACTTAGCATATGCGAGCATCTCTGGCTCAGATGCAACATCCACTATCATCTCTGCAAGGGATGGTTCATGTCCGTGGACAACGAGATTCACCTCATCTTCCTTGAAAATACCGAGACTCGCCTCCGCCTTTACAGGCCTCGGAGTTCCGAAAAGGATATCAGTTATATCTGTTGATATCATGCATCCACCCCAGCCATCAGCAAGGGCTGTTCTCAGACCATGGAGAAGGAGATGGTCCGGGTCATGGTCAACTCCAATCGATGTCCTGTGCATAGCCTCTGCCACCTCTCTATCTATTCCACGAGGCGCTATACCCCATTTTCTCCACCTCTCCTGGGTCTTCTTTGGAGCCCTCTTGAGATAATTCAATTCTCCTTTCTGCCTTCCAAAATCCTCAATGAATTTCAATGCCACATCCCTTGCAACATCATTAACTGCCCTTCCTTCGAACTCCACTTCAAGGATATCTGCAACCCTGTAAAGTTTTCTCACATCCCTTATCTCAAAGTCCTTTGCCTCTCCTTCTGCAACTGCAAGAAGTGTTAATGCCATATCCCTTGCATGGTCACTGTGCGCTGCTGTGCCTGCTGCTATCATCCTGACGAGATTCCTTGCGACGACTGTTGGTAATGATGCACCACAGACTCCCTTTGCTTCCTCTTCTGCATTCCTGCCAACGAGTCTGCATGGACCCATATGGCAGACCTTACAGCATGCACCACTTGCACCTATAGGGCATGGTTTTAATTTTTCTGCCCTCTCAAAACATGTCTCGAGCCTGTGCTCCTCTCCCCACTCTATTATCCATTCTGCTGCCTCGTTTGCACTCTTAAGTTTCTTATCCATCCTTACCTCCATTTTCAATTTCAAATTTCAAATTTGAAATTTCTTATATCATTGGTTCCATCTCAAGTGCTGGATGTCCAACACTTGAAAGATATTCAAGGAGTTTCTCTGAATCCTCGCATACAGTCTCATCAGCGATCTTGTCAAGAAGGTCAGGAACCCCTTCCTCCTCTGCCCTCTTCTGGAATGCCTCTTTAACCCTTTCCTTCAGTGCCTTTGGCATCCAGACGATCCTCTTTATTCCACCATCACCAAAGAGAAATTTCCTGCTTGTTATAAAATTAACTCCTATTCCCATAAACCCTGGTGTCTGCATACCACCGCCAACAGTACCTGCCAGGGTAGAGAACTTCATCCCTATGGGAGTCATTCCAGGAAACCCTCTATTTACGATCATCACCCCATTGGCCTCAGGGATTATTGCAACAATGCATTCAAAACAGCCGCAGGAGGTCATGGGATTCTCCATTATGGTATATAGATTCAATGTCTCGACAGCCCCACCCGAGGCCTTTTTGAGGTAATCATCAACACCTGAATATCTGCCGTATCTCGGGTCGAGCAGCTCGCCCTTTGGAACAGGCTGGTTACCGCCTGTTGGGTCTATCTCGTATGCCGCCTTTCCGTCAAGCCAGTTATAGGCACCACACAGGCCCAGTCTCTCAGGAGTCATAACACAGACATGGCTTGGTGCAAAGGACTGACAGAGCAGGCAGGAATAGAATGTATCAACACTCTCGTCAGTGAGACTGCCAAGCCTCTGGTCACGCTCCTTGTAGGCAGCTCTCGCCTCCTCCCTCATTCTTATAACATCCTCTTCTTCTGTATATATCGTAACCTGCACCTTGTCAACGATTGACCTGAACCTGTTATGGGCCATCACCGCCTGAATTATCCCTAAATGTTCAAGGGTTATACCTGCATTCTTTGCAGCATGGCTGATCCTTATCCAGTTTATATCCCTCTGACCCATATGCCATAGTCCCTGTGCCTCATTTATATTGTGATGGACCTTTCTTTCAATGATGGATTCAAAGTCCTTCTGCATCTTCCTTCCGGCTACCTCAACAAGGATTCCGAGGGGCATCTGACCGCCCTTCTCATAGCGCTCCTTCCAGTTGTCACCAACTATAATCACCTTATTGTCCTCTATCTCGTCGAGTTCTCTCATCCTTACCCACTCAAAGGCAGGCGTCCTCTGACCACCGAATTCTATGAATGTATCCTCTTTCCTTATCCTCTCACCCTCAAAGGCCGGTCCATAGGCTACAGGGATTGGTGGTTTCTCAACGATTATCTTTAATCCTCTAACCTCAATGGCCTTTTGTACGATCTTTGAATGGTCAAGCTCTCTGTCCACCTCTTCATACGTGCACACTCCTGTGGGATGAATTACTGGAACCTCGGTATCACAAATAGCTGGATAACCCATATTTATCGCACCTGCACCTGTAGACCACTTTATGTCATCAAGTGGACCAAGGGCGAGGGCAAAGGCAAAGACCCTGTCCTTTGTGTATTTAAGCTGTCTCTTATAATCTCCTGGTTTTACATTACCAAAGATCAGGGCTGCCCTGATTGACCAGTCAAGGGCATAAAGGGTGTGTTCTGTGTCTGGTCCAAGGGGAACAAGCCTTGTTTCCCATCCAAGTTCTACCCCCTTACGCATAAGCTGTTTTGTTACGCTGTTACCATTTGACTGGCCTGCCAGAAAGGTCAGTATATTCTTTTCTTGTAACTCCCGACATATATTCAAAGCAATATCATCTGTTGGTGCAGCACCAATAATTGCAGCAAAACCTGGCATTGTACCATCAACAAGCTGGATACCGAGGTTTCTCTGAATGGTGTCAGTTATAAAGCCATTATAAACATATCCTGTCTCGGGGTCTTTATATGGTTCAAGGCCATAGATATAACGAATGGCAAGAATAATCTCCTCAGCAAAGAGCGTGGCCATGCCAGAATCAAGGGCCTCTCCAAGATAGGGCCTCCAGACATTCTCTTCCGGTTCATCATGAAGGAGCTCCCTAGCAAAGCCAAGGGCAACCTTCATATCACCAATGGTCTTCACAGGAAAACCTGTCATGGCGTATATCATAGGAAGGTAATAGGCTGTATCTGGAAACTCAAAGACATAATCCTTTCCTTTTTCTGCAATAGCCTTCTCTATCATCTCCTCAGCCTGGGCAACGAGTTTTCTCGCTCCCCTTATAGCGGCTGATGCTATTAGCTTGGACATCCTTGACCTCCTTAATTTTTACTTTTCAGCTTTTTATATTTAATAATTTTTATACTTTTTTATATATTAATATACTTTTCAGCTAATATCAACCTCTGGACCTCAGAAAGGCAGGCAGTCCATTTGCCTCCCTTGGCCCTACCGTAACCTTCCATCCCGGGAGCTTTTCCTCAATAGCGCCACTAAGGATCGCCACATAACCGGGAATTATAAGCTCTCTGTGGGATAACTCTTTTTCAATACCACTTTCCTGGATAAACTGGGCTATCTTGGAAGCCGTAAACTTGCCTGCTGCCCAGGCTGTAAGAACCGATAGGCCTTCACTATCCATAACAGCAAGCCTGCTTGGCACCTTACTGTTTTCGATTTCACCCGAAACTATGAAATAGGTAAGAGAGAAATTTGTTGTAATCAATAATGGAGAGTCTGGTTTTGGCTCACCTATATTGTAAATCTTCTGCTCCACCTGCATCGGTACCTGAGGGTCTGTATATATATTCTGCCTTAATGTAAAGAGGGCAAGATTCTTCCATTTTTCTATGCTGCTAAGAACAACTATGGAGGAATACTTTGTGACTGCCAGCGTAGCAATAAGGGCCTCAAGAATAGAGTCTTCACGATTAGCAAAGGTTATAATTGGATAACCGAGAGGCTTAAAGTTCTTCTTAATAGCAGACCTTCTTATAAAGGTATTGTCCTCGAGTATCTCCCATGCTGAACGGGCACCTGAATCAATAACAATGTCCTCAACACCTGAACCCTTAATCTTTTCTGTCAGGGCCGATAAGGCATCAAGGCCTCTGGCATAAACCCCGAGCGGGACTTTATAGGTCCTGGCTATATTTGCCATTGCCTCGGCATTTGTTACATTGGCACCGTATAATAATGGTTTTTTGTTAGCCACCATCTTCAACACTGCATCAGCCGTAGCAGGTTCCGATGTATTCAGTATTAGAGGGACTTCGGGTGCCATGTCTGCTATCATTTTCACTACAGACTCGAACCGGCCCTGCTCACCTGATACATTACTTGCCAGGATGGCATCTATCCTGAGGAGCTGACCAACCCTGTTGATTTCTGAGTCCTTGACTTCATTGACAATCTTTGCAATATCTTCATTACTCATCGTATCTCTGATCTCTACAGCAAAGGCACAGGGATTTACAAACTTCTTTTCATGCCTGAAAAGGACATTTTCCTCTCCCATCTTGAACGCCTTATCACCAATTCCTACAGTTATTGACCTGATCGGAGGTGCCGAGGCCTCTCCAAGTATCCTTTTTGCATCTTCAGAAACATCAGGACAGGCATCAATACTTGCCTGTCGCTGGGCAAGCTTCATCGCAAAAGCAAGGCATGTTGGAAAGCCACATTTCTTACAGTTTGTCTTTGGAAGTAATTTAAATATCTCAACGCCTGTCAAAGCCATATTATCCTCCCTTATTGACTCAATTCATCTATAAAACTTTCGACAACCCTTACAGCCTCCGGATGTCTCATTATTAACAGTTCAGCACCCGAAATCATCAAGGCAGTTGCCGTAATAGCCTCCCAGGTAATGGCCCTTTTCTCAAGACCACCCCACTGTGGTATATCTGATTCAGTGGCCTGAGCCTCCTTTACCTTCCAGACATACATCCCTACATCTCCAAGCATCGGCGGTTGCATGACAGCATCATTCTGAGTAAGGGCTGCCAATCTTATTCTCTCCATAACCGAATAGGTATATTCGAGACCATAACCGAGGGCAGAACACATTGGGTCTGTTATCAATCTCTCCTTTTCAAAGCCCATCTGGGTTATGAGGATATTGAGCTGTTTTGATAAATTAATATCAAGCTCGGACAAAGCAACAAGCTTATGGTTATTAGCCATTGCGGCAGCAGCTATAGTTTTATAATTTCCCTCCTGGGCCTTGCCAATAATACAGTTTTTATCCTTTGCAGCCTCTGCAGCGGCAACAAGAACTGGAGAGTCCTTTTCCAAATGATTACTGCCAAGGATTATAAGGGGAATATTTATTGCTGATAGAACATCTCTTACTGTTTTTGCAGCCTCTTCAGGGGTGCGATTTTCTCTGTCAGGATGGGTCCCGATCAGTCTCAATGCTATTGCCCTTGCTTTAAGTTCATCCTGACAGTATTTTGCCCATCTCACAGGGTCATCCGAGACTTTTTCATAGACCTTTTTTATAGCTTCAGGCCAGTCATCTGGCGGGACATCCTGTATTTCATAGGCAATTAATGGTCTATTAGGAGTATCTCCTTCAAACTTGTGAAATGGCAAGACATTCTCACCTCCAAAAACTGCGGTCCTGTCTGTGCCAATGGTAACCTCAAAGACCTTTCCTGAATAACTCTCCTTTGGTGCTACATATGCCATTTGAACCTCCAAAAATTAAGTGTCAAAGATTGGTGTCAGTTTGAGAGCAAAGGTTGAACGGTGCCACTATCTCTAAGAACTGACACATTTTAATATTTTACATCTCCAAATAAGAATGGGCATAAAGGGTTCTGCCCATTATAATATCAATGGTCCTTTTCATGACCGTCATCTTTTCTTTATCCTCAATTGCCTCACCAGAGAGGACAGCATCAAAGAGTGGTTTCTCCTGCATTGCCTCTGCCATCTCATGGGCGTCCGCTATTGCAGCTGAGAGACCTGCATTTAGAAGCATAAGGAAATAATATTTGTTAATGATGGGCCTCAGATTTTTTGGGCAGCCATTCGATATGTTGCTAAGCCCGACAACGGTCTTCATGGGTGGTTCATTCATCTCCCTGAACATCTTAATAGCCTCAATTACCTTAAGGGCATGGTCCTGTGATGTTGAGATCTGCAAGACAAGGGGGTCAAGATAAAGGTCTTCAAGGGGAACTCCATACTCCATTGCACGGGCCATAATCTCCGCTGCTATAACCGCCCTCTCCTCAGCATCAGCAGGGAGACCTCCTTTACCAACTGTTAATCCTATTATCTGGGCATTATATCTTGCAGCAAGTTCAAGCATTGGAAATCTCTCCGGGTCATTAGATGTAGAATTTATAAGGGGCCTTCCCCATTCGTTGTTATGAACCCTGAGACCTGCCTCAACAGCCTTATAGTTCGTCGTATCAAGGCAGATTGGTAGCGGGACCACTTCCTGTATTGTCGTAACCATCCATTCCATTAATTCTTCGCCACCATCTTCGGCAGGGCCAATATTAGCATCAATCATACCTGCCCCCTCTTTCCACTGTCTTATAGCAATCTCCTGTATAGGGGACCTGTCTCTCTTCATCATAGCCTCTCTTACCCTTCTGGCTATAATGCTTAATTTCTCACCGATTATAAGCATGGCAGGGGACTCCTTTCTATATTTTATGTCTCCAGCAAAACTGTACTTTGACTGGATAAAAACTAAAGAATAACATAAAACAATGCTGGATAGTTATTTTTATAATTAATAAAAACATAATGAACAAATATTATTTCCGAAATTTATAAATTTATAATAAATTGTTATAATTTTAGTATAAAGGGATTAATTTTGTCAAGAAGAGAGTTCAGAGATTGCTCAACTTGCTTAGCGCCTCTCGAGCTGCCATCATCTGTGCTTCTTTTTTGCTCTTGCCCCTGCCAGTTCCCATAGACCTTCCATTAATAACTACCTCAGCAATAAAGACCTTTTTATGTTCCTTTCCTGTCTGACCGATTATTCTATACTCGGGAAGGACACCAAAAAGGGTTTGTGTCTTCTCCTGAAGTTCCGTCTTATAATCATGATATTGTCCTGTGGCAATAATAACATTTATCCTTTCTTTAAAAAGATTCAGGATTACCCTGCTAACCTTGCCATAACCTCCGTCAATATAAATCGCCCCGAATACTGCCTCCATTGCATTTGCAAGGATTGACCTCTTCTGTCTTCCTCCTGTCTCTTCCTCTCCTTTGCCAAGTCTTATAAATAAACCGAGATTTAACTTAAGGGCAATATCGTAAAGGACATCTCCCCTGACGATAAAGGACTTGATCTTTGACATAACAGATTCAGGAAAAAATGACGGGTGATTAAAAAGATAGGCTGCTATAACACAGCCAAGAACAGCATCACCCAGGAATTCAAGCCTTTCATTAAAGGCACCAGCCCTGTCAGGATTTTCATGAAAAAAGGACTTATGCGTGAGGGACTCAGTAAGCAATTCCTTGTTCTTGAAGCAATAACCCAGGTTTTTCTCAAGAATCTCTATACTTTCTGAATAATAGACTGGCATTTGTACCACCAAAGCCAAAGGAATTTGATAAGGCATAGTTTACATTCCTGTGTCTTGCCCTGTGAGGAACATAATCAAGGTCACATTCAGGATCAGGGTTATCAAGATTTATTGTTGGCGGGATAATATCGTGACAAATTGAGAGGACACTCACAATAGCCTCCACTCCACCAGCAGCCCCTAATAGATGACCTGTCATGGATTTAGTTGAGCTGACAGAAAGCCTGTAAGCATGTTCGCCAAAGACCTTTTTTATAGCAGCCGTCTCTATCTCATCTCCATATTTAGTAGAGGTCCCATGGGCGTTTATATAATCAACAACTTCAGGAGTTACCCCTGCATCCTTTAAGGCAAGACTCATGCAAGTAGCAGCGCCCTCACCTCCAGGAGCAGGAGCAGTAATGTGAAAGGCATCAGATGTCATCCCATATCCTACAATCTCGGCATAAATCTTAGCACCCCTTGCCTTTGCATAGTCAAGGCTCTCCATAATAACTATACCAGCACCCTCGCCCATGACAAAACCATCCCGGTCAATATCAAAGGGTCTGCTTGCCCTTTCTGGCTCATTATTCCTCGTTGAAAGTGCCTTCATAACAGCAAAACCACCAATTGCAAGCGGAGTAATTACAGACTCTGTACCGCCTGCTATCATAACATCTGCCTCACCCCTCTGAATTATTCTAAAGGCATCACCAATAGCATGGCTACCTGTTGCACAGGCCGTTGCCACGGCCGAGTTTGGCCCCTTGGCCCCGAATTTAATCGAGACCTGACCTGAGGCAAGGTTGATAATAAGCATGGGTATAAAGAAGGGTGTAATCCTTCTATAGCCTTTCTCAAGATAAATCTTGTGGTAATGCTCTATAGCTGGTAAGCCTCCAATGCCTGACCCGATTATTACCCCTACCCTCTCGGCATTCTCTTCAGTTATCTGAAGACGAGAATCCTCGATAGCCATAGATGAAGCAGCAAGGGCAAAATGGATAAATCTATCCATCTTCTTGATTTCTTTTTGTTCAATATAAAAGGACGGGTCAAAATCCTTCACCTCACCAGCTATCTGCACAGGAAGGTCAGAGGCATCAAATCTCGTAATCTTTCCAATACCTGACTTTCCCTCAACAAAAGCCTCCCATGAAGATTCCACCCCCACTCCCAGAGGGGTTATAAGACCCAGACCTGTAATAACTACTCTCCGCTTATTCATTATCCCTGCTTATTCTTGATATACTCTATTGCATCCTTTACTCTGACGATCTTTTCAGCATCCTCATCAGGTATCTCAATATTGAAAGCCTCCTCAAAGGCCATAACGAGCTCTACTGTATCGAGCGAATCGGCTCCAAGATCCTCTACAAAGGATGACTCTGGCTTGATTTCAGAAGCGTTCACACCAAGTTGCTTTGAAATAATATCCTTTACCTTTTCTTCTATCATTGCTGCACCTCCATATTTGATTTTTCTTACATATACATTCCGCCATTTACATGAATCACCTGTCCTGTTATGTATCCAGCTTCAGGCGAGGCAAGAAAAATGACTGCCTTCGCTACATCCTCGGCAGTTCCGAATCTTGCCATAGGGATTGTCTTCCTCATCTCCTCCTTTATTTCTTCAGGAAGGACTTCTGTCATAGCAGTCATGATAAAGCCAGGGGCAACTGCATTGGCCGTTATCCCCCTGCTTGCATACTCCTTTGCGATAGTCTTTGTCAAACCTACAATACCTGCCTTTGAGGCACTGTAGTTTACCTGTCCAGGGTTTCCTGTAAAGGCAACTACAGAGGCAATGTTTACAATCCTGCCATATCTCTGCTTTGACATCATCCTGACAGCCTCTTTTGAACAGAGAAAGGCACCTTTGAGGTTTATATTGATAACAGAATCCCAGTCTTCTTCCCTCATCCTGAGGAGAAGCCCATCTCTTGTTATCCCTGCGTTGTTTACAAGGATATCCAGTCTACCAAACTCTTTTTGAATCTCTTCAAAGACTCTTCTCACCTCCTCCGATAATGATACGTCAAGCCTTACGGCCTTTGTTCTTATGCCCGACGATGTAACCTCCTGGGAGGTCTTCATTGCCTCTTCGAGATTCACATCAGCGACAATAATATCAGCACCTTTAGCCGCAAGCCCTTCGGCTATAGCCTTACCAATCCCCCTTGCACTTCCTGTTACAAGGGCAACCTGTCCTTTAAACTCCATAAACCACCTCCCCACAAAGAACGGCTATAATTTTAACAGAGACATATCCAGATTTTCCAGTCCTGCCTTCTACCTTTCTGCCGGCAGGCAAGTATGTGTGAGGGGCCCGGCCTTCAGATATTTGCCCTTTGTCCTTTCATTTCTGTATACTGGATGTCCGAAATGAATGAGGTCTTTAAATCCATCATCCTTGGCCTTGTTGAAGGTATTACAGAATTCATGCCTGTTTCCTCAACAGGGCATCTTATTTTAATAGGACATGTCATAGGTTTTGAGGGACAAAAGGCCTCCACCTTTGAGGTATTTATACAACTCGGTGCAATACTATCAATTGTCTTCTTGTATAGAAAGAGATTTCTTGGACTTTTGAGCTGGAATAGGGATGGATTTTACGGGCTCAGGGGAATAATATTGCTCTTACTTACTACAATACCGGCTGTCATAGCAGGTTTTATTGCCCATGATTTCATAAAAGAGCATCTATTCTCCCCTCTCACAGTTCTGGCAGGCCTTTTTGTAGGTGGAGCATGGATGATTGCAACGGAGTACTTCTTGCATCGCAGAAACATATGGAAGACAGGTATTGACACCATACAGGCTGGAGATGCCATCCTTATTGGTCTTTTTCAGTGTTTGGCCCTCTGGCCTGGTATATCAAGATCCGCATCAACGATCCTTGGTGGGATGTATGCGGGATTCGATAGAAAGACATCTGCCGAGTATTCCTTTTTTGCTGCCGTGCCAGTAATGATTGCTGCAACTGTCTTTGACCTCTATAAGAGTCTTCCCTATCTTAGGGCTTCTGATATCCCAATTTTTGGGACTGGCTTCATTGTCTCTTTCATCTCTGCTATGCTTGCGGTCAGGACATTCATATACATACTCGGCAGATTCGACCTCAGGGTATTTGGCTGGTACAGGATATTACTGTCTACACTTTTATTCTACCTTCTTCTTTAGCAAGAACCTTTGCATTTACAGGTTGTACCAGTGCTTTTGGTTATCTTCTTAATCTTCATTCTGATCACCTCCTTTGTAATACATATTTTATCAAAATATGTAAAAATTACAAAGACAAAGGCATGTCCAAACTTGGCTTGCTTCAGTGGGCCTTGACATTTTAACAACAAAGTAATTTTAATAATCTATGATTAAATTCACCTTTAGATTTCTCGTCCTTTTTGTTTTTTTGATTATATCCCTATCTTCCTGTTCCGGGAAAAGAGAGGTCAGGCCAAACGATAGCTTCGACCCCGGAGAATCATTAAAGAAGGCAACTGAATTAATAGAAAAAAAAGAGTTTGAGGAGGCGAGAAAGATTCTCCTCGAGGTAAAAAACAGGGATCTAACAAAAGAATACGCCCCCCTTGCCCAGCTGAAGATTGCAGACTCTTATTTCAGGGATGAGGAGTATGATTCTGCGGTTGAAGAATACAGGAGATTCCTTGATATATATCCTGCTAACAAATATGCCTCTTATGCCCAGTACCAGATTGCAATGGTCTATTTTTCTCAGATAGAAGTACCTGATAGGGGCTATGGTGCTGCAGAAAAGGCTTATGCTGAATTTGAGAAATTAATGAAACTATTTCCGAGAAACCCTTACAGAGAGGCTGTTGAGATAAAGATGCAGCAGTGCAGAAATATCATGGCAGAATATGAGTTCTTAGTGGCTCAGTTTTATTTAAAAAAGGGGGCGTACCATTCTGTTGTCCATCGTCTTGAAACAATATTAAAAAGATTCCCTGACTATAAAAAAATGCCCCTTGTGTATTATTACATAGCTATCTCAAAGAAGAAGATGGGAATGGTAGATGAGGCAAAGGGATTCCTTAACATGATATTGGAAAAATACCCTGATGACAGGATTGCGAAGGAAGCAAAGAAAGAACTCGCCTCAATCAACTAAATCATATTATCCCGTATACCTCAATCTGCGAGGAAGAACATGTGTCCTCATAGGCGGAGGGAAAGTGGCCGAGAGAAAATGTATTTCTCTCTTAAAGGCTGGCGCAGATGTTACTGTTATCAGTCCTTTTATAACAAAAAAGATCGAGGATTATAAAAATAAAGGCATGATAAAACATATTTGTCGCTCATACAGGAAAGGAGACCTGAGATCCGCCTATATCGTAATCGCAGCCACAGATTCTGAGGAGACAAACAGAAATGTCTATGAAGAACTGAAGGGCAAAAATGTCCTTTTCAATGTAGTGGATAATCCCGAACTCTGCACCTTTATAGTTCCATCGATTGTTGAACGAGGAAATTTGAAAATAGCAATCTCAACGGGGGGAATAAGCCCTGCTGTTTCAAAACAGCTCAGGAAGGAACTGGAGGTCCTTTACAGCAAAGATTTCTCAAGGTATCTCAACCTGCTGGAGGACCTGAGAGGTCAGATAAAGGATAGGATCAAGGACAGGCAGGAAAGGGAAGACCTTCTAAGGCAGCTTGCCTCACCTGAATTTATTAATATACTCAGGGAAAAAGGGTTTAAGGCTGCAAAAGAGAAAATCCTATCTACCTTATCTATCCAATTATAACCCTGTTCTTTCCTGATAGCTTACATTGATACATTAACTGATCAGCCCTTTTTATAATTCTTTCCACAGTATCATCAGGACTTGCCATTGTAGCCCCTATGCTTATTGTCACACTTATAAAGCCATGGTCAAGCTTCATCTTTGATTGTTCAGTTAATATCCTCATCCTGTTTGCCACTTCAAACAGTTGTTCACTATCCACGTTCAGTATAATGGATACAAATTCTTCACCACCCCATCTACCGGTTATGTCAAAGGGTCTGGAATTATTAATAAAGTTCTGGGCAATCATCCTGAGGACACTGTCGCCTGTTTCGTGACCATAAAGGTCATTTATATACTTAAAATCATCAATATCTATAAATAAAACACCAAAGGACCAACCATATCTATGCAACTCATTAAGTCTTGCCTCTATACTCATCTCAATAAATCGCCTGTTTGTAAGCCCTGTAAGATGGTCAATTATAACAAGCCTCTGGAGTTCATCAATCTTATGTAAGAAGGCTATCCTCGAAGAGTTATCAACAAATACCTGAACTGCCCCTGATATAAGCTCATTTCTAAGGGGATATGTTCTGATGGATACAGGAACTATATGGCCATTTTTATGTCTCAAATAGGCATCTACCTCATAAACCCCACCATCGGCTATGCTCATCTTGAGCGGGCACTTTCCATCGCACATAACATTGCCTTTCTCATCCATATGAGAGAGGATATTATCCGAGCAATATCTCTCCAGAACATCATTGCGACTATATCCTGTGATATGCTCGGCAGTTCGATTCCAGTAGAGAACCTTGCATTTGTTATCAACTATATAAAGACCCTCATAAAGATTATCCATTATATCTATGAGAGCCACCTGATTAGCAGTAAGGACCTCGATTTTCATATCCCCTTCTCGCACATTTTCATCTTGTAAAATTGAATTTCCTCCTATTGTTATTATATCCTAAATTTATTAATGTCGGGGGAAAATTTTTGAGAAAAAGGATATTAATCAGCCTTGGTCTCATCCTCGTTATCTTTATCGCTTGTGGTGTCTATATAATTGTAACTATTGAGGTCTCAAGGTCCAATCTGAACACCCTGGTCACCCTTCATCAGGTACAGATACTAAAGGATACCCTTATGATCCATCTTGAGAGGGTACAGCGAAACCTTTATCTCCGGGATACACCTTTTGCAAGACCAACGGAAATCATCATGAGCGATCTGGACAAGCTCAATTCGTCTATTAACAACTGTTTCTCCTGTCATCATCCCGAGCATACTCTAAGACAACTGAATTACCTGAGTGTGATTATCAAGAAATTTTCAGACAGTGTAAGGTCCATCGATAAAAGAGAGATAGAAGGAGATACCATAATAAGGGATACAATATTTCTCGGAGAAGGTCTCATCGTCACGGCAAATCAACTGATCACAAGGACAAACTCTAACCTTCATAAGAGGACTGCTGAGATAATTAACTATATCAACTCCATAATCAGTGTCCTCTATTTATGTCTTGTTCTCGGTTTCGTCATAACCCTTGTCGTTACCGTCAGGATTGAGAGACTCATAATGAAACCTTTCAAAGAGATGATTAAAGGAACAGAGTCCTTCTCAACGGGCGACCTTACATACAGGATACCAGAGGATATGCCCGATGAATTTTCAACACTCGCAAGGTCCTTTAATAAGATGGCAGAGGAGTTAAATAGTTACATCGATAGGCTTAGAAAGGCAGAGCAAACACAAATGATGGCTGAAATTGCTGCTGGACTTGCCCATGAAATAAAAAATCCCCTTACCGGGATCAAAGGAACCCTTGAGGTCTTTGGCAGAGAGATGACCTTAACTGATGATGATAAGGCTGTTTTTGAGGAGACCCTCTTCCAGATTAAAAAACTCGATATCCTGACAAAGAGTTTCCTCGAATATGCCCGTCCACCATCACCTCAATGCATCAGGGCATGTATTAATGAAGTAATAAATTCCACTATTTCCTTTCTCACCCATCATAAACTGCATAAAAATTTAGGAAGCGTAAACATTGTGAGGGAACTCGAAGAATCATTGCCAGAGATAAACATAGACCCTCTCCAGATGCAGCAGGTCTTTCTCAACCTTGCCATAAATGCCCTTGATGCAATGCCAGAGGGTGGTACATTAAGATTTAAAACCTTTCGTGATAACAACTCCGTTATAGTGGATGTCTCTGATACAGGACATGGGCTTGACGAAGAGACAAAGGATAAGATATTCCAGCCCTTTTTCACAACAAAGACAAGAGGTCTCGGCATAGGCCTTTCAATAAGCAAGAGGTTCATAGAAATGCATGGTGGAAGTGTTATATTACTGGAGAGCAATGAGGGCGGAACTACCTTCAGAATAACCCTACCCTTTGATAATGTCTATCAGAGTTGCAATGAAACAGGATCGGGACAAGTCGGTGCATTGAGTTAATTAACCAATTCCATTATAGCCATTTCACACTTCATGTTTAATGCCTCATAAAAAAATCTCTAATAATCAATGAGTTAGGTTTTTTGTGCCTTAGCATTTTTTTTGCTTTGTAGTTTAAGGGAGGATAAAGGTGTCCTGCGTTCTCATTGTTGATGACGAAAAACTTGTAAGGCTCCTGCTTTCAAGGGCCTTAAAAAAGGAGGGGATTTCTGTTGTTGATGCTGAATGCGGGAAAGAGGCCCTGGAAAAAATCAGGGACAGGCAATTTGATGTTGTTATACTCGACCTCCGACTCGGTGATATCAATGGTATAGAGGTCCTCAGGGAACTCAACAAGACCTGGCCGGAAACAAAGGTAATGGTCATAACAGCCTATAAATCAGAGGATATCCAGGAAGAGGCATTAAACCATGGTATTATCGGCCTCTATGAGAAGCCCTTTGATACCTTTGAGATAATTGAAAGGATTAAACAGTCTATAAAACCACACTTCTCAACCTGGGAAAATTTGAACAGAGCAAATATCCTTCACTAATGGTTTTTACTATACCACGCAAAAAGAAGTTCTGGCAGATACGCACTTTTCAATCTGATGATGTAAAATTTTTTAGTTTATCTTATCCCTGTGGTGTTCAAAGAGAGCTCTAACCTCTTGAAGAAATTCATTTATATCCTTGAATTGCCTGTAAACAGAGGCAAACCTTACATAAGCAACCTTATCCATATCCCTCAACGAGGACATAACTTCCTCACCAATCCAGGAGCTTGATATCTCCTTAACGCCAAGACCGGCCAGTTTTTTCTCAATAGAATCAACAACACCCTCAAGGGCATCCATACTTATCGGTCTCTTCTCACAGGCCTTTTTCAAACCTCCGAGGATCTTTGCCCTGTCAAAGGCCTCTCGTCGGCCGTCCTTTTTGACAACCATAGGGATCATCTCCTCAACCGTTTCGTAAGAGGTAAATCTCTTACCGCAACCGAGACATTCCCGTCTGCGGCGAATAGAACTACCATCTTTGCTTGTCCTGGAGTCGATTACCCTATCATTTATTCCGCCACAGAAAGGACACTTCATAGGAATAACCCTTTTTCGGGGGAAAAATCAAAAAGAAATGAGATACTTAGGACGACCCAAAAAAGGCTTGCCACCTCAGTTATCATCGGCCATATAGAGGAAACTTCTGGCAAAGGGACCTGACCTTCTCCCTGATCCTTTTAATAACTCCCTCATTACCTATATTTTGCAGCACCTCTGTGATTATATTGGCAATCTCAACCATCTCATCCTCATCCATGCCACGAGTGGTTAAGCAGGGTGTGCCAATCCTGATACCACTTGTAATAGTCGGTGGCTTGGGATCAAAAGGAATGGTATTCTTATTAACAGTTACCCCGGCGGCATCAAGGGCCTCTTCTGCCTCTTTCCCTGTTATACCTGTATCAGTAAGGTCTATCAACATGAGATGGTTATCAGTGCCGCCTGAGACAAGTTTAAATCCCCTCTGCATCAATTCCAGGGCAAGTCTTTTTGCGTTCCTGAGCACCCTCTTTTGATAATCGCGAAACTCCTCACTGAGTGCCTCTTTTAGAGCAACGGCCTTTGCGGCAATGACATGAACGAGAGGCCCCCCCTGAATTCCTGGAAAGATCATTTTATCTATGGCCCTGCCATAGGATTCTCGACACATGATGAGACCACCCCGGGGACCGCGCAGGGTCTTGTGCGTTGTTGTTGTTACAAAGTCAGCGTGTGGAAGGGGGGATGGATGAAGCCCTGTAGCCACAAGGCCTGCAATGTGGGCTATATCCGCCATAAAATAGGCACCAACATAATGAGCTATATCAGCAAAGGCCTGGAAATCTAAGATTCTTGAATATGCACTTGCACCGGCAATAATAATTTTTGGTTTATGTTCAATGGCAAGTCTTCTGACCTCATCATAATCAATAAAGCCATCTCTATTAACACCATAGGAGACACTCTTATAAAGAATTCCAGAAAAATTTACAGATGTACCATGGGATAGATGACCACCATGATTAAGACTCATGCCGAGTATGACATCACCTGGCTTAAGAAAAGAGAGGTACACTGCCATATTTGCCTGGGAACCTGAATGAGGCTGAACATTTACATGCTCTGCACCAAAAAGGGCCTTTGTTCTTTCAATGGCCAATCTCTCAACAATGTCTGCATATTCACATCCGCCGTAATACCTCCTGCCAGGATAGCCTTCAGCATACTTATTAGTAAAGATGGAACCCTGTGCCTCAAGGACTGCCTGACTTGCATAGTTTTCTGAGGCGATTAGAATGATCTTCTCATTTTCACGTTTTTCCTCTTCTTCAATGGCATGATAAACATCAGGATCAATAGCTCTTAAATGTATCACTTTAACACCCCAAAAAGTCCCGTGACTGTCCAGTTCCGGTCATTTTCTCTTCTATCCTTCTAATTTTTTCAAGCCTTTTCACATGTCTTCCGCCCTCAAATTCAGTAGAAAACCAGACTCTTACTATCTCTTTTGCAAGGTCTTTTCCGACAATTCTTCCGCCAATAACAAGGATATTAGCATCATTATGTAGCCTGCTCATTTTTGCTGTAAAAAGGTCATTACAGAGAGAGGCCCTGACATTAGGGAATTTATTAGCAACAATGGACATTCCAATTCCGGTGCCACAAATAAGAATACCACGGTCTATTTCACCCCTCGATACGGCTTCTGAAACCTTTCGACCGAAATCAGGATAATCTACAGAGGTGGTTCCATCCGTACCAAAATCAATACATTCCAGCCCTATCTCTTTCAAAAGGGATTTTATTTCGGCCTTTAATTCAAAACCGGCATGGTCACTACCTATAGCTATCTTCATGAATTTATATATCTTATCCGAGAAGATTATTACAAGTCAATAAAAGATTGCCAATTGGTTAGCCGAAGACTAACGGAGCGGGTAGGGGTTACCCCTCACCCGCTCCACTGAATGTTACTTTATAAGCGGTACAATAAGAAGGGCGACAATGTTAATGACCTTAATCATCGGATTGATGGCAGGTCCTGCCGTATCTTTATAAGGGTCACCAACGGTATCGCCTGTAACAGCTGCCTTATGGGCATCAGATTTCTTTCCGCCATAGGCACCATCTTCAATATATTTCTTCGCATTGTCCCATGCACCACCGCCGCTTGTCATTGCAATAGCCTGGAAAAGGCCTGTGATAATGCTACCGATCAGCACACCGCCAAGGGCCTCTTTACCGATAAGGAATCCAACAAGAATGGGCGCTGCAACAGGGATCAGTGCAGGTATCATCATCTGCTTGATTGCGCCCTTTGTAACTATATCAACGCATGTCCCGTACTCTGGCTTTGCCTTTCCTTCCATGATGCCGGGGATCTCTCTGAACTGTCTTCTCACCTCCTCAACAACTCCTCCTGCTGCCTTTCCAACTGCCTCCATAAGAAGGGCGCCAAAATAATAAGGCAATAGCCCACCTATAAAGAGACCTACCAGGACCTTTGGATTTGAGAGGTCAAAGGCAAGGCTTTCGCCAAAAGACCTTGAATACTCTGCAAAGAGAACAAGGGCAGCCAATCCAGCAGAACCTATAGCATAACCCTTTGTAACAGCCTTTGTTGTGTTACCAACAGCATCGAGGGGATCTGTGACGGCCCTTACACTATCGGGCAGTTCTGCCATCTCAGCAATACCGCCCGCGTTGTCAGTGATAGGACCATAAGAGTCAATGGAGACAACTATCCCTGTCATCGAAAGCATTGAGACTGCTGAAAGGGCAATAGCAAAAAGACCGCCTCCAGGGTTGCCAGAAAAACCACCACCAAGATAGTATGCCCAGAGGATCGCACCAGAGATTACTATAGCAGGAAGGCCTGTGGACTTCATGCTAACGGCTAGCCCAGCAATTACGTTTGTGCCATGTCCGGTCTGGCTTGCAGCAGCTATATGCCTTACGGGGGCAAAGCTCTTAGATGTAAAATACTCTGTGATCATAACAATCAGCCCTGTCAGGACAAGACCTATTACTGCTGTTGTAAAAACACCGCCTGCTGTGAATGCCTGTTCTATGCCAGGTAAGCCAAGGAACCACTGAGAGGCAAAATAAAAGGCAATTGCAGCGAGTATACCGGCCACAGCAAGGCCCTTATATAGGGCACCCATTATGTACTGGCTCTTACCAAGTTTGACAAAGAATGTACCGATTATTGATGCTATTATAGAGATGCCACCAATGAGTAACGGGAACTCAACCCAGAGGCTCTCAGCGCCAAAGACCGTTTTTGCCAGGAGCATGGCAGCAACAAGGGTAACAGTATATGTCTCATAAAGGTCTGCAGCCATTCCTGCACAGTCACCAACGTTATCACCAACATTATCTGCTATAACTGCAGGGTTTCTTGGGTCATCCTCAGGTATTCCTGCCTCGACCTTTCCAACGAGGTCTGCACCAACGTCAGCAGCCTTTGTATAGATTCCGCCAGCAATACGGGCAAAGACACTCATGAGAGAACATCCAAACCCGAGACCAACGAGGGCGTGGAATGCCTCTTCAACAGGTGCAACGGACTTTACAATGATATAATAGCCAGCGATCCCAAGGATTCCGAGTCCCACAACCATTATTCCTGTAACAGAACCGCCCTTAAAGGCAACGGTGAGAGCAGCTTGAAGGCCCTTCTTTGCTGCTTCAGTGGTCCTCACATTTGACCTGACCGTCACCATCATGCCAATGTATCCGGCAAGGGCAGAACCGATTGCCCCTATGGCAAAACCAATAGCAGTCCAGATACCGAGGAACAAAAGCAACAAGAAAAGGACCACACCAACCATTGCTACAGTCTTGTACTCACGCCTTAGAAAGGCCTGAGCGCCCTCTCTGACCGCATCAGAGATCTGTCTCATGCGGTCTGTTCCTGATTCCTGCTTCATGACCCATGATGCGGTAAAAAGGGCATATATAACACCCAGGATACCGCAAGCAAGGGCAAACAGAATAATTGAACTCATTTAACTCCTCCTCCTTTTTAAGATAAAATCTTTCACCTACAGCGAAGTGAACAATACTAAACTAAAGAAATCAATCTCCCCAGCTTTCACCCCCTCACTCAGAGCCTTATGTCTCTACCTGTCATCTTTGAGTATGTTATTGCCAAAGTTCTGTAACCCATGTGGGCAAGTTTTGAATAGGGGAAATAAACGATTATGTAAAAAACAAAGACGAGATGTATAAAGTACATTGGATAGGCCAGCGAGGCAATGCCGGCAAGTCTGATTAACTCTGTGAGAAAACCGGTTATGCCAAGCAGGAGTATTATGGTAATAAATGTCCAGTCAAAGGATGATGTCTTCGAGACAAAGCCCTTATCTTTTAATCTATTGGAGATTATCATGAGGCTACCTATAAGAAGGGCTATCGCACTTATATTAGCCAGCCATTTCATAGGGTCTGATAGTGGTATAGGACTATGAATCTCTGGGACATAATAGTAGTAAGTTATCCAGAGGGTTGTTATAAAAAGACCTACGAAGGCATAGAAGACAAGCATATGGCCTGTCTTTCTGTCTGCATTTGGCCCGCACTTTTCAAATCTCGAATGTTTCAGAAATTCTGTCAGTGTCTCTGTGAGGGCTGAACCAAAACCTTTAATGTAATTAGCCCCGTGAGCCTTTTTCATGTTATTCCAGAATCTGCTCAGGCTTGCAATATAACTGAGACCAGCAAGTCCAACGGCAATAAAGAAGGTTATCTCGATATAAGAGATGGGAAACATCCTTGAATATACTATTTCGCCTTCCGGGATATCAAGATGATCTGTTGCACCAAGTATCGCAAGGAATAAAATCACAGGAATCAGGAGGGCAATAATTGTCATTCTCGGCTGTGTCACTATCTTACCCATTATGGGAGGAATAGAATTCTCCTCAATAAACTTCTGCCTGACTGTTGAAAGCACATCCCCTGGTCTTGCTCCCCGTGGACAGTACTTTGTGCAGTCATTACAATTATGGCAGAGCCAGACATCGGGATTGCTCACAATCCTGTCTTTAAGACCCCATTGGGCATAAATCATCTCCTTCCTCGGAAAGGGCCTTGAGTCAGGTGTGACCTTGCAGACGACAGTACATGTTGCGCACTGATAGCACTTTTTAAGGGTATCTCCCCCGCTGTCTATAAGGTCTTTAACAAAACTCAGATCAGGTTTAATTACCTCACCAGCCATCTATTTATCCTCCTTGTATATATCTTCCAAATCTCCTTGGTTAGTTTCTATTTATCAGAATCCCTTAAATGGATTTGGTCCCAGTTCCTTTACCCTCTCTATGTAATCATTTATCATGTCAGGTAACTTATCATACTCAGTTATGGCAACCTGAAGCATCTGAACCCTCTCTGCTTCAAGCTGAAGTTTATTCAGTGTCTCTCCAACCTTGCTGAACCTGTAATTAGCAAGTTCACTCCCCTTTACAAAATGGCACTGGTAGTTCTCACCAAATTTACAGCCCAGCAACAAGACGCCATCAATACCCTTTGAAAGGGCATCAGCGACCCAGACAAGGTTCATACCGCCAAGACATCTTAGCGGGATAAAACGGATTGAAGGGTCTATCTTCTTTCTCTGCTGTGCCAGTGTATCAAGGGCAGGATAAGCATCATTTTCGCAGACAAGGCCTATGAACCTGAATGTTTCCTCATCAGGAGATTCAACGGATTTTAACATGGAGCCTATTATATCCACGCTGTAATCCTTAAAGGAGACAATCCTCTCAGGACATGCACCCATGCAGGTCCCGCAACGTCTGCACCTGTTTATCTTATAATAGGGTACTCCTTTTTCATCTTCATCAATTGCACCAAAGGGACATTCCTCTGTACATCTCTTACAGGCAGTACATCTAAGCAGTAGCGGGTCAGGGAACGTTATATCCCATGCCCTCGGATGAACTGCCATACCCCTTGCAACATGGTCAAGACACTGAATAGCCTTAAAGGCAGCACCGGCAGCATCATCCTGCGCCTCAGACATGTCCATGGGCCTTCTTACTGTGCCAGCTGCATATATACCCGTTCTCCTGGTCTCATAGGGAAAACAGATAAAGTTGGAATCAGCAAAGCCTTGCGCACCTTCGAGGGGTGGGATTTCAGGCCCCTGTCTGTAATAGAGATTAAGTATAAACTCTGGTTTAGGTGTTTCACTGAGATACTTCGCCTTTGCCTCATCCCCTTGAGCTGCTGCCTTAGTGAGGCCTTCAAGATATAACTGGGGCTCCCTTGTAGTTGGAATCATTCCTGTGGCAAGCACGACAAGATCAGCCTCAACCTTTACCGTCTCTCCAAGGAGACTGTTTTCCATTTCAACATAGAGCGTTCCATTACTGCCTTCGCTCACACCTCTTACATCTGCCTTTGTAAGCATTACCCCGGGATCATTCTGAGCCTCTTTATAATATATCTCAAGCCTTCCAGGTGTCCTTATATCCTTGTAAAAGACCATTGCTATGGCATCCTGATTCTGCCTTACATACTGAGCCTGTTTTAAGGATGTAGCACAGCACATGGAGGAGCAGTAGGGAAGATGGTTTGGATCCCTCTGACCTGCACACTGAATAAAGGCAACCCTTTTTGCCTCCTTGGCGTCAGAAGGCCTGAGGATCTTTCCATTGTTCCTTTTAGCAATGTCTTCAAATTCAAGGTTTGTTACGACATTTCTGTATTTTCCATAACCAAGATAATCGAGCCTTGATGCATTATAGGGCTTCCAGCCCGTTGCAAGGACTATTGCACCAATCTTTATTGTCTCTGTCCCGCCATTTGTGGATATAGTGACATCATATAATCCAGGTTGCCCCTCTGTCTTCTCAATCTTTGATGACTTATAGACCTTTATATCAGGATTGTCTTCAACCTCTTTGATAAGCTTTTCGATCTCTGTATCCACAATAAGTGGCTTATTAGTTACCTCTCCCGCGGGTATCTTTTTATACAGTCTCTTTGCAAAACCTCCAAGTTCTGCCTCCTTTTCAACAAGGACAACCTTATAACCTGCCCTTGCTGCATCAAGAGCTGCTGTCATACCTGTTACACCACCACCAATAACCAGTATAGTGTTATTTAGGTTCTCCAGTATATTCGGCTCAGGTAAGTCTCCCTTTTTGAGCTTTATTATACCCATTGTCAGATAGTCTTCTGCAAGGGACTGTGTCTCCTCGTCGTTAGGCTCATGAGTCCACACGACAAACTCTCTCAGGTTTACCCTCTCCGTAATTGTGCCTGGAAAGTCGAACTCCTCAAACTTTACCCGCGGTGAACAGGCAGCAATTGCAAGGGCATTAACACCCTCATTTTTGATATCTTCCTTAATCAGATTTATACCCTCAGGGCTACAGAGAACATCATGGGTCTTACATAAGGGAACACCCATGCTCTTTGTGGCAAGATTAATTAGCTTGTCTATGTTGATACCCTCGCCAATGCCACATCCCTTACATATATATACGCCAAATTTCTTTTCCATTCCTACCTCCTCAGGCTCTGTAAACCTTTTATGACTGCTGCAGTGGCATCCTGTGCAGACCTCACAACATCAACAGGATTCCTTGCAGTGCCAACTGCGTAGATCCCCTTCTTTGCTGAGTCCACAAAGCCCTCTGCAGTTATGGATACATCCTTTATTGCACTGAAATTCTTTGTTGATGGTTCCATTCCTGTAGCAAGGACTACCATGTCAAAGGTTGCCCTGACCTTGCCTCCGGCCATTACATCTTCCACCTCTAAGATGACGTCCCCTGTAGCCGGGTCCTCAGCGATACCCGCAACCTTGCCCTTTGTGAGAGTAATATTCGGATCATCCTTTGCCTTCCACAGGAATCTATGCTCGTATAATCCAGGGGTCCTCATGTCAATGTAAAATATCTGTGCCTTCGAATCAGGGTACTGTTCCCTTACGTACATTGCCTGCTTAAGTGAGGCAAGGCAACAGATATATGAACAGAAGGGCAGGTGATTTTCATCCCTTGAGCCCGCACACTGTACAAAGGCGATATTTTTAACCTCTTTACCATCGGATGGTCTCACAATCTTGCCACCAGTTGGTCCATTTGGCGCTGATAATCTTTCCATCATCATATTCGTAATGACATTCTTGACCTTACCAAAACCGAGGTTATCCATCCGTGTGGCGTCATAGGGATTCCAGCCAGTGGCGATAATAATTGCCCCTGCCTTTATATTTATTGTCTCTGCCTGCATACCGAGTTTAATTGCATCATATTTACAGGCCTCCTCACAGGCCCTGCAATTAGGAGCACAGGCCTTTCTATCAATTACGTACTGAAAGGGGAAGGCCTGATTAAAAGGAAGATAGGCAGCCTTTGTCTTATCCATTCCAAAGTTGAAATCATTGTTTCTGAATGATGGGCAGGCCTGAGCGCAGGCATCGCAGCCAACACATTTATCATTAACATACCTTGGATTTACCTGAATTGTTACATCAAAATTGCCTTCCTCGCCCTTTATATCCTTAATTTCGGCCAGGGTATAGTAATGAACATTAGCATTATTTTTAATCCTTTTGAACTGTATCTCCAGACCACAGGTAGGAGGGCATAGTTTCCAGAAGTATTTGTTTAATTGAGCAACCCTTCCGCCAAGGTAGGGGTTTCGCTCAACTATGACTACCTCACATCCTGCCTCTGCAGCCTCAACAGCTGCAGTAAGTCCACTGAAACCGCCTCCTATTATTATGATTCTATTATTTTCTGCCATCTTTTCCTCCATCATTATGCGTGATGCGTAAAGAGTAAGTTATACCCTTACCCCTTACGTATCGCGCCTGTCTGCTGTACCAGCGTACAGACAGACATCAGGGATTATCTGGGGAGGGCTCTGCCCTCCCCCTCGGTTTTACTTTACTGGAACAGCTGAACGTATGGCTCTTTTCTGAAAGTCCACTCGTCCTTTTCAGCATCATATTTCGCTATGGTGAAGCACTTCCAGTTGTCATCGTCAATGAAGTCTTTGTCAGCCCTGTAGTAGTATCCAGGATACCTTGACTCCTCTCTGAAGAGGATGGACCTTGCATGAGCCTCAGCAGTTATAACCCTGTGATAGTTCTCCCAACACCTGAGGAGTTCGTGGAGATTTGATGCTGCGAGCTTGTTTGCATCCTCCTTGAGGAGCTGCAACCTTCTGAGACCTTCCTGAATCATTGTTGCACTTGTCTTGAACCATACACTGACGCCACCGAAGTACTCATCAGCAATCTTCATAAGCCTCTTCTGGTACTGGTCTGGCTTAATGAAATAGGGATTTACATTTATATGGTTAGGAGATGTTGTATAGGTCTTGTACTTTTCATAGACCTCAAAGGGCAGATAGATTTCAGCAATGAGGTCATCAATCTTTTCCTTTATGGTTGGTTTGAAATCCATATGGTCAAGAATGTACGCAATAGCTGCCTTACCTGCTATTCTACCCTCAGCATGTGAACCTGAGGAGAACTTGTGGCCTGATGCACCACAGGTATCGCCAGCCATAAAGAGACCATTAACAGTTGACATCCTGTTGTATTCCCAGGACCAGTTTGAAGGTGTTCCTGGTATATCGCCAGGGCCGCTTACCCAGAAACCAGCGCAACCAGCATGAGAACCAAGGAAGTATGGCTCTGAAGGAATGATCTCTGATGGAACCTTATCAGGCTCGATGTTGTTTGCTGCCCACATACCTGCCTGACCGATAGTCATATCGAGGAAGTCTTCCCAAGCCTCTGCCTCAAGGTGTTTAACCTTCTTTGCACCTTCCTTTTCGCCGAGCTTTTCCTTGAACTGCTTGCTGATGGCCTCCATGGCCTCATTCGTCCACATCATTATGGGGCCTTTACCGCGGATCATTGCCTCCATCATGAGGTGGTTTCTTATGGTGGTTCCCATTATATCTACATACTTGCCATATTTCTTCTTTGCCTCTGCAATATATTCCTGGTTGGCGCAGTAGTCATCCTTGTGTGCATCTGTTGCCTTTGCCTTGAAGAAGAGGAACCATGCACCAACTGGACCATAGCCATCCTTGAACCTGGCAGGGACAAACCTGTTCTCCATCTGAACGAGTTCTGCACCTGCTATTGCACCCATTGCATATCCTGAACCCGAGTTCCATACAGGGAACCATGTCCTGCCCATACCCTCCCCAACCGAGCGGGGTCTGAAGACATTTACGCAACCGCCTGGAACCAGTAAAATGGCCTTTGCCTTAAATACATAAACCTTATTTTCACGGGTACTGAAGCCAATGGCGCCACAGACAGTATTTGGCTGGTTGGCATCCATAAGGAGCCTTGTAATAAAGACCCTCTCAAAGTGGTTCTGGGCAACGCCTGTTGCCTGTCTGTTTGCCTCAAGGGCCTTCTTTGCAGCCTCTGCAACGATGACCTTGTAGGACTCACCATTGATCATTATCTGCCACTTACCAGATCTGACAACAAGACTTTCTCTCTCGGCATCATCCTTGCAGTCCTTGAGAAGAGGCTTACCAGCATCCCTTGCCTGGAAGCCATCGAGGGAAAAGCCGTCATCACCCTTTTTCCATATGGGCAGTCCCCATTCCTCAAACTTGTGAACGCTATCATCCACATGCCTTCCGAGGTCATAAACAAGGTCCTCCCTGATGATGCCCATCAGGTCGTTTCTTACATACTTTACATAATCCTCTATCTTGTTACCACCCATATAGGTATTAATAGCTGAAAGACCCATTGCAACGGCACCGCTACGGTCTGTTGCTGCCTTGTCAACCATTGTTATACGAATCTTCTTAGGATTTGCCCAGACAGTCGCCTCATAGACAGCACCACAGGCAGCCATACCACCACCAATGATCAGAAAGTCAGTCTCATGCTCGACAACAGGTGGTTTTTCACAGTAAGAAAATGTACAGGTTTCTTTTTCCATTATCACACCTCCTTATATTTAGGCCTTCTTGGCTTCATAATTAAAGAAGCCAGGCTGTTTGATCTTTGAATAATCAGGCTGCGGAGCATCCTTATATGGATCAATCGAACCCTCTGCAGTCAACCTTATCGGGAACTTAAACCTCTTCAAGACCCCATTCCTGAACTTGATAGTCCACATAATGGAGTCTGTGCCTCTCATGGGATAGACACTACCACCGAGGGGGATATAATCTGCATAACCCCTTACCTCAATGGCCTGCTGTGGACAGATCTTCACGCAGTTATAGCACTCCCAGCACTGCTCAGGCTCCTGATTGTAGGCCTTCATCTTCTCCCTGTCGAGGGTCATAAGGTCATGAGGACAGATATACTGACATGCCGTCTTGTCCTGTGCCTTACAACCGTCACACTTCTCGGTAATCACATAGCTTGGCATAACTTTAACCTCCTTACTTAAAAGTTATATTCAAAATCAGCCTTAAATTAAGGCTATCAGAAAGCTAACTCCTCACCCCCTCTCCTTATAAGGAATAGTCTAACTCTTTTTCCGCTGACTTCTTTTAATATCAGCCTTAAGCCTGCTTCTGAGACTTTATAAACTCTCCGATTATGTTCAGGCTCTTTCGTTCAACAACAAGGTCAAATATCTTATCTTTAACAGCCCTCGGCAAAAGCTCAATGCTCTTTGTTGTAGCACTGTCATACTTTGCCATAGGGAACAACTTTAGAATCTCGTCTCTCTCCTGAGCATTAGTCGGAACCTGTAAGACCTTCAGCCCTGCAAGCATCTCCTTAGCCATTTCGGCAAGGCCTGCCTTCTGTAACTTCTCGAGTCTCTCCTCATTTATCCATATATTTATTGGGTAAGTCTCCTCTGCCATCTTTCCCTCCTATTCTTCTAATGGTTCTATTGTAAATACAGGGGTTCTTTTCTCAAGGTATTCCTTTGTAACAAAGGCTGAGCCAAAACCATACTTATCAGCGGTCTCCATTATGACATCAAAGACCTCGGGACGGTATATCAGTCTCGGTGGTTTAACACCATCAATAATTATACTCCTCACAACCGTTCCGCTAAACTTCTGCCACTCCTTTTTATGGTCACAAAGACCCTCATTTGTGATCTCCCCGCAATGCGGGCAGTACAACCAGTTCATCGAGTATGTTGGCGTAATTCTCAGTTTATCCTTAACAGATTCGAGAAGATGATGGGCATCATAGGGTCCATAATAGGTTCCAACACCAGCATGGTCTCTGCCAAACATATGGTGAGTACACCCAAGGTTTGTCCTTAAGGCTGCATGGAATATTGCCTCCTTTGGTCCTGCGTATCTCATATCCCAGAGTGTGCATGATGTCATATGATTATGCTCTCCAAAATAACCTGCTGTCCTGAGCCTGTCATGGGTTAGGATTATGGCCTCATCAATATAATCACCCTCTCTCTTCTCACCTATAATGGCATTGACAAGGACGCCAACCAGAGGCTTCTCAATAGGCAGTTCACCATACGCCTGAAGCCATGCACCCTTCATGAGCCACTCATGACCTGTGTGGGGCACATTCCTTGTCTGGTGATTTACTATCCTGAGCCACCCCTTTTCCCTGAATCTTTCCCTCATCTGTAATGGCGTGAGCCAGAATTTTGTAAAGGGTTCATTTATCTTCGGGGGATTTAACAGGGTAATCTTGCCGCCGAGAAACTTATCATTGTAAGCATATGTTCTCTTGACTCCGGGGTGCTTTTCCTCTGTAGTTCCATAAACAGCCATTGCCATCTCTTTCTTGTCGTAGGTAAATATATCTGTTATATCAAAGATAGCAAGAGGGTTCCCCGTATATGTAAGAATTACTGTATCGTTTTTCTCAATGCCCTTTGCCTTCAACTCCTCATCGGAGATATCAAAGAGAATAGGGATGCTCCAAACCGTCTTTCCATCAGCAAGGGTCATGTTCTTGCATACAGCATCCACATCAGCCTTTGTCATAAACCCTTCAAGGGGTGTAAAAAAGCCATAGGCAATATCAATGACCTCTGTGGCTATCTGAAGGCGGACATCTATTTCCTTTGCCTTTGTAGCCCTTAACTCCTTCAGCCTCTTGATAGCCGCCTCTTTTGGCATTACCCTCTCAACTATCTCTTTTCCGCCATGACCGATATTTTCCATAACAACCTCCTGTTTATAGATTTTTCAAATACCTAAGACCTTGCAGATATTATTAAATATCTCATCAATACTGCCGGTCCCCTGAACCGACTTCAAAATTCCCTTTTTCCCGTAATAATCAATGAGCGGCGCTGTCTGAGAGTTGTAAACCTCGAGCCTCTTCTTGATAGTCTCTTCTTTGTCGTCGTCCCTCTGGAATAGTTCTCCACCACACCTGTCGCAAATGCCCTCCTTTTTGGGCGGGTTAAAATACACATTATACATCTGACCGCAGGCCTTACAGGTCCTTCTGCCGGTGAGTCTCTTCATAAGGTCATCAAAGGGTACATCCACACTCAGGGCTGCATCCAGTGACATGCCGAGTTTGTTCAGCATGTTATCGAGGGCCTCAGCCTGTGCTACATTTCTCGGGAAACCGTCAAGGATATAACCTTTCTTGCAATCATCCTGTTGAAGCCTCTCCTCAACCATGCCGAGGACAACCCTGTCAGGGACAAGTTCTCCTTTATCCATATAAGATTTTGCCTCTTTTCCGAGTTGAGTACCTGCTGAAACTGCTGCCCTGAGGAGATCACCTGTTGAAATCTGAGGAATGCCATACTTTTCGATGAGTTTCTTAGCCTGTGTCCCTTTTCCTGCACCTGGTGCACCAAGTAAAACCAGTCTCATAGTCCCTCCAAAAAACTTTTTATACGCACTTATGGAGACCTAAAATCTCCCAAACCCTCACAATATAACTGGCAGGACATTAAACAATGGTATTTTCTTAAACCGAGTGATAATTTATGTCATGAGTCTCATTTTTTTCAAGAAAGAATTTAAAATTAGAAGATTAATTTTTCTTATAAAGCCTGCTAAGGATAAATTCTCTCAGTTTTTCAAGGGCCTTTCCCCTGTGGCTGAGGGAGTCCTTTTCAGAGGCATCCATCTCCGCAAAGGTCCTGTCATGCCCCTCAGGATAAAAGACAGGGTCATAGCCAAATCCCCTATCTCCCACAGGTTCATACCCTATCTTTCCCTCGACATCACCTTCAAAGACCTCAACCTGACCATCGGGAAAGGCAAGGGCAATGACGCATACAAATCTTGCGCTCCTGTCTCTTATGTCCTTCATCTCTAAAAGGAGTTTTTCTAAATTAGCCCTGTCGTCAGCCTTTTCTCCGGCATAGCGGGCAGAATACACACCCGGGGCACCCTTCAGGGCATAGACCTCAAGGCCTGAATCATCAGAGACAGCTATTTTGCCGGTACATCTTGAAATGGTGAGGGCCTTTTTAATTGCATTCCCCTCAAAGGTCAATTCATCCTCTTCAACTTCAGGACATTCAGGAAAGTCATTTAGTGTATAGAGTCTTACTGATAAATCTTCCAGGAGCCTTTGCATCTCCTGGAGTTTCTTTTTGTTTCTTGTTGCAAGGACAATCTCAATCATACTATAAATTCTCTTTCTAAATCCTATAAAATATAAAACAAGGAGGAGTTATATGATACCAGAATTAAAGTACGATGAAAAGGGTTTAATACCTGCAATAATTCAGGATGCAATAACAGGTGAGGTCCTGATGATGGCTTACATGAATGAGAATTCCCTCAGGATGACAGTAGAGACAGGCTATACAAACTTCTGGTCAAGGTCAAGACAGAAGTACTGGAAAAAGGGCGAGACATCAGGCAATGTCCAGGAAGTAAAGGAGATCTTTTACGACTGTGATGCCGATACCCTCCTGATTAAGGTCATTCAGCATGGTGGCATAGCCTGTCATACAGGGAACAGGTCCTGTTTTTACAGGAAGATAGAAAAGGATTAATGAGGAGGCCCCATGAGCGAATGCATCTTCTGTAAGATTGTCGAGAAAAAGATACCATCCCGAATAGTTTACGAGGATGATATCTCAATGGCCTTTGAGGACATAAATCCTCAGGCCCCTGTCCACATACTTATTATCCCTAAAAAACATATTCCAACCCTCCTGGATATTAAGGATGAAGACACTGCAATGATTTACCATCTTTTTAAGGTCGCTAATAATATCTCAAAAGAAAGGGGAATAGCAGAAAGGGGATTCAGGCTTGTAACAAATTGTAATCCTGAGAGCGGCCAGACAGTATACCACGTTCATATCCATCTTCTCGGCGGACGGCTCATGAAATGGCCACCAGGGTAAATTATGGTGCCGAAGGCGGGATTTGAACCCGCACGGGTTACCCCACACGCCCCTCAAACGTGCGTGTCTACCAAGTTCCACCACTTCGGCTTCATTGATAATACAACAAAAAATGGCAGGATTTCAACTGCCTCCTGTGTCGTGGCAGGATTGAAAATATGAAGAATCAGGAGATAGCACGGATATTTAACGAGATTGCCGATATCCTGGAGATCAAAGGTGAAAACCCCTTCAGGATAAGGGCATACAGAAGGGCCGCCCAGAACATAGATGGCCTTCCGAGGGATGTGGCAGGCCTTTCAGCGACAGAACTCCTCAGTATCCCCGGTATAGGTCAGGACCTGGCTGGTAAAATTCAGGAATACATAACCACAGGAAAGATATCTGCCCATGAAGAACTGAAAAAAGAGATTCCTGAGGGATTGACCCTTTTTTTAACAGTCCCTGGACTCGGCCCAAAGACAGCCAAACTTCTCTATGAAAGATTGAACGTCAGGACTGTTGAGGAACTTGAGGCCCTTGCAAGGGAACATAAACTCACCGGTCTTCCTGGCATAAAGGAAAAGACCGAGGAAAACATACTCAAGGGAATAGAGATGTTGAAACGAGGCAAGGAGAGACTGCCCATAGGAAGGGTTCTGCCATTGGCACGGGAGGTCCTGGAACAGTTAAGGGACAAGGCACCTGCTGAAAGATTGACCCTTGCAGGAAGTCTCAGGAGGTGGAAAGACACCATTAAGGATATAGATATTCTCGCAACTTCAAGGCAGGCCGAGAAGGTCATGAATGTCTTTGTGAAGTTGCCCATGGTCAGAGAGGTACTGATGAAAGGGCCTACAAAATCAAGCGTCATTATATCAGAAGGTATTCAGGTTGACCTGAGGGTCGTTGAGGAGGCCTCCTTTGGCGCAGCCCTTGCCTATTTTACAGGCAGTAAGGCCCACAACATAAAGCTCAGGGAGATGGCTGTTAAAGCAGGTCTCAAGATAAATGAATACGGCATCTTTCGAGAGTCTGACAATAAACGATTGGGAGGGGAAGAGGAAGAAGATGTTTACAGGCTCCTCGGGCTCCCATACATACCGCCAGAGCTAAGAGAGGACACTGGTGAGATAGAGGCTGCCCTTGAGAGGAGATTACCAAAACTTGTGGAACTATCTGACGTCAGGGGTGACCTCCATGTTCATAGCAAGCATAGTGATGGAAGTCATACCATCATGGAACTTGTTGAGGCTGCAAGACAGAGAGGTTATGAGTATATTGCCTTGACAGACCACACAAAGGGGCTTGGTGTGGCAAGGGGATTAAATGAAGAAAAGGTCCTCGAGGAGCTAAAGGAGGTAAGGGCTATCAATAAAAAACTGAAGGGTTTCAGGGTCTTAATGGGCCTTGAGGTTGACATAAGGAGCAATTTTACCCTTGACCTGCCTGATGAGATCCTTAAAGAGCTGGACATAGTTGTTGCCTCAATACATTCAGGCTTCCGACAGGGAAGAGAACAACTGACAAAAAGGTTACTCTCAGCTATTGATAACCCCTATGTAAGCATTATTGCCCATCCAACAGGAAGGCTCATCGGAGAGAGGGATGCTTATGATGTGGACATGGAAGAGGTATTTAAAAGGGCAAAGGAAAAGGGAAAGGCTATTGAGATAAACGCCTATCCATTAAGGCTGGACATAAACGATGTTCAGGCAAAGAGGGCAAAGCAACTTGGTATCCCCATTGTTATAAGCACCGACACCCATATTGTCAATCAGTTCGATTATATCCAGTATGGAGTTGCCATAGGAAGGCGGGGCTGGCTTGAAAAAGGAGACATTATTAATACAAAGACTACGGAAAATCTGTTAAAATGGATAAAAAAGCAACGGGGAACAAATTAATGAATGAAAAGGTCATTATATATGAAACTCGACAGGAGATATTAAGGCCCCTGTTAAACTATTTCCGTAAAAAAAAGATAGAGGCCCGCTGCGTAAGTAATAAAAAGGAACTCAGCGAAATCTCTCAGGAAAAGAATAACCTGTTTTGCCTGCTTATAGACCTTCAATCCTTAAAGGGGTTAAATATAAGAAAACTGGGCATCCCATCAATAGCGATGATTTCTGGGAGTCCAGGGAAAGGAATTGAAGAGGTTTGTCGTTTCAATGTTGATGATTATATCTTTTTACCTCCTGATATAAAGGAACTCGATTATAAACTGAACAGACTGTTTCAAAGACTCAGAAATATTGAGTCTCTTAAAAAGGAGGCTGAAGACCTTCAGGTACTGATTGAGCTTAATCACATCCTGTCATCAACCCTTGACCCCGGGGAGATCCTCTACCTTATTGTTAAAAAGATTTCTGAAATAATACCTGTTACGAGGTGCTCAATAGTCCGTATAGATGCTAATGCACGATATGGGTATGTGGTCTCAACCTTTGAAGACCCCAATCTAAGGAATATAAAGCTTGATCTGAAAAAATACCCAGAAATAATGAAGGCCCTGGATTCAAAGAGTCCTGTCATCATCAGCGATATCATATCTGACCCAATTATGGAGAGGGTTCGGGAGATAATCTTTCCCCTGGGTATTCGCTCAATAATGGTTATCCCCATTATCTTCAGGGAAGAGGTTATAGGAACGCTCTTCTTAAGGACATCGAGAGGTGAACATTCCTTTACCAGAAGGGAGGTCAAGCTCTGTCATGCCATTGCCAATACCTCTGCAAATGCCCTTTACAATGCCTTTTTGTTCGAAAAGGTGGAGGATGAGAAAACACGACTTGAGAAACTCGCAATAACTGATTATCTCACAGGTCTCTATAACATAAGGTATTTTTACCACCGCCTCGAAGAGGAATTCAGCAGGGCAGAGAGATACAACTCTCCGCTCAGTTGTCTCATGGTCGACCTGGACCACTTCAAGGATATTAATGATAGATTTGGTCACAGGGTAGGGGATTCTGTTCTCAGAGAAGTGGCAAAACTGATGAAGTCTCACACCAGAAAAAGTGATGTACTGGCAAGGTATGGGGGAGAGGAATTTATCATGTTGCTGCCCGAAACCAGTCAGAAGGGAGCTATTGCCAAGGCAGAGGCCTTGAGGAAATCAATAGCCCAATTGAGATTTAAGGCCCTGAAAGACAACAGGGCAGTGACAGTAAGCATCGGGATTGTCACCTATCCTGATACATTCCTGTCTGATCCGGACGAACTTATAACATATGCGGACACGGCCCTTTATACCGCAAAAACCTCTGGTAGAAACAGGGTTGAGGTCTATAGAAAACAGTAACGGGGTTAAATCTTAACCCCTCTTCGGGGAATTCATGTGGATATCATAACAACCCACACCAATGCAGACTTTGATTCCCTCGCCTCAATGGTCGGGGCCAAGAAACTCTTTCCTGAGGCAAAGGTTGTATTTCCAGGTTCCCAGGAAAAAAAGGTCAGGGATTTTATTACTGCCTTTCAGCCCATTGAAATAATACGCGCAAAGGATATAGACCTTTCGCAGGTTACAAGATTGATAATTGTTGATACAAAATCCCCTGAGAGGATAGGTATTTTTTCGGAATTGTTAAAAAAGAAAGGGTTGATAGTTTACCTTTATGATCACCACCCTAAAACAGGGGAAGATATCAGAGGAACCTTTGAGGTAATAGAAGATGTCGGTGCCACTGCAACAATATTTGTGGAGATACTGAAATCAAGGAAGATACCCATAACCCCGATGGAAGCGACTGTTCTCTGTCTCGGTATATATGAAGAGACAGGCTCTCTGCTCTTCCCCACCACAACAGAAAGGGATATGCTTGCTGCTGCCTATCTCCTTAAAAAAGGAGCTAGCCTCAAGATAGTTGGAAATTTTATCAGGACAGACCTAACAAAGGACGAGATTGACCTTCTCAATGAACTCCTCAAGTCCTCTGTTGATATGGACATAAAGGGAGTTCGTGTAAAGATAGTCAAGGCCCAGAGGGATGAGTATGTAGGTGATGCTGCCCACCTGGCCCACAGGATAATGGACATGGAAGATATTGACGGACTTGTATTTCTCCTGACAACAGAAGGAAAAACCCTTGTTATAGGCAGAAGCAGGGTTCCTGAACTCGATATTTCTGAGGTTATGAGGGAACTGGGAGGAGGAGGCCACCCATCAGCTGCCTCTGCCTCTGTTAAGGACATATCCCCTGAGCCACTGGAAGAAAGAGTTAAAGAACTTCTGAAAAAGGCGGTGAGGTCAACAAAGACAGCCAGGGATATAATGACAACCCCTGTTGTAACAATATCCTCTGATAGCACCATAAAGGAGGCAGAGTCAATGATGACCCGCTACGGCGTGAATGTCCTTCCTGTAGTGGAAAAGGGCAGATACACGGGGATCATCTCTCGGGAGGTTGTTGAAAAGGCACTCTTCCATGGCTTTAAAAAAAGCAGGGTAGAAGATTTTACTACTACGGACGCCCTTACTGTAACAGCTGACACATCTGTTCCTGAGATAGAGGCACTGATGGTAGAACAGAACCAGAGGTTCATGCCTGTTGTTGAGGGAGACAAGATAATCGGGGCCATAACAAGAACGGACATCTTAAGGACCCTTTATGAGGACATGCTGAAAAGGTCGAGGGTAACTACTGTCACAGAAGATAGAGCTTTTAGTGAGAGAAATTTAACAAGCCAGATCCAGGACCGTTTTCCACCTTTTGTTGTTGAATTCTTACGGCTAGCCGGGGAGGTGGCAGACTCAATGGGCTTTGTGGCCTACCTTGTAGGTGGTTCTGTCAGGGACCTCCTCATGGGCCAGGAAAACCTTGATATTGATATAGTGGTCGAGGGTGATGGCATCTTTTTTGCGAAAGAATTAAGCAACCGTCTTGGCGCAAAGGTAAGGACTCATGAAAGGTTTGGAACAGCCCAATTATTTACAAGAGACCTTAAGATTGATATTGCTACAGCAAGGACAGAATACTATGAGTCACCAGCAGCCCTTCCCACTGTAGAGACATCATCCATTAAGAAGGACCTCTACAGGAGGGACTTCACAATAAATACCCTTGCCATAAAGCTCAATCCAAAGGACTTTGGACTTCTTATTGACTTCTTTGGTGGACAAAGAGATATCAGGGAAAAAACAATAAGAGTCCTGCACAATCTCAGTTTTATCGAGGATCCCACAAGGGCCTTCAGGGCAATAAGGTTTTCTGAGAGATTTGGATTTAAATTAAGCAGACATACAGAGACACTCATCAGGTCAGCCCTGAGGATGAACCTCTTTGAAAGACTATCAGGCTCAAGGCTTTATGAGGAACTACTCCTCACATTTCATGAGACAGAGCCTGTAAGGACCATAAAGAGGCTTTCTGAGTATGGTTTATTAAAGGTCATTCATCCTGATATCAAATTTGACAAAAAGATGGAATCAACTCTTCAGGGCATACATGACACTCTTTCATGGTTTGATCTACTCTTTTTAAAGGACAGGCCTGACAGAGGGATAATATACCTCATGGCGCTTCTGTCAGAACTTAATGAGGAAAAAAAGGAAGAGGCACTCCTGAGGCTTTTAGCCCCCTCTGAATTAAAGGAGAGAATTATATCTGGCCTATCTAAGGCTAAGGAGACATTAAGATCCCTTCCTTTGAAGGAACCAGTTAAGATATATAACCATCTTTCCAACTTAAACATTGAGACCCTGCTTTTTACAATGGCAATTGCTTCTGATGAGGAAAAGAAAAAGGAGATATCTTACTATCTGCTTAATCTCAGGCAGGTCAGACCACAGACTACGGGTAAAGACTTAATAAGGCTTGGCATAAAACCAGGACCTGTCTATTCTGAGATCTTGCGGGTAGTCCTTGAGGAAAAACTGATGGGCAGACTTAAAACAAAGGAAGAGGAGATAGAGTTTATCAGGGAAAGGTATAAATTAATAAGCTCTAAGACATGATAAAAAAGCTAGAAAGATACCCCATTATTGGTAGGGTAAAACAGACCATTTCGGCATACTCCATGCTCAACCTTAAAGAGTGTGTACTTGTAGGCCTCTCCGGCGGGCCTGATTCGGTCTGCCTCCTTCATATACTCGCCGAACTGATAGAAGAGATGTCACTTAGCTTATATGCAGCATACATTGACCATGGCCTGAGACCTTCAGAGACTCCTGAGGAGATAAAATTTTGCAAAAACCTCTGTAATGGTCTATCCGTTTATCTAACAGTTCGGCCAGTAGATGTAAAATCCTATGCCCTTAATACGGGCCTTAGTAAACAGGAGGCAGCAAGACGGTTAAGATATAAGGTCCTTGAGGAGGTCGCCTCAGAGTTAGGGGCTGACAAGATCGCCCTCGGCCATAATGCCGATGACCAGGTGGAGACATTTTTTATAAATATACTTCGAGGGACAGGGCCAAGGGGGCTTTCAGGAATCCCTCCTGTGCGGGAAAATATAATAAGGCCACTTATTGAGATAAGAAGGTCAGAGATAGAGAGATTCCTTGAAGAAAGAAGGATTAAATATATTATTGATTCATCCAATCTGAAAAGGGACTACCTTAGAAACTGGCTCAGGCTATCATTTATTCCAGAGTTAAAAAAGGTCAATCCCTCTCTTACAGAGACCATGACAAGGATGTTCTCGATTCTCCGAGAAGAAGAGGCCTATTTTGATATTATCGTTACAAAGACATTAATGCGACTGATAACAAGGAAGAGGGAAGGCTATATAGAACTATTCCTCTCTCCCATAGAGGTGATTGATAAGGTCATATTGAGGAGAGTGTTGAGGAGGGTCATTGATGATGTTATAGGACTGAGAGAGGTTGGTTTTATCCATATTGAGGATATAATCGAGTTGATAAAAAGGGGAAGGTCAGGGGACAGACTATACCTCCCTAAGAATGTGAGGGTAATCAAGGGCTATTCTACTCTTATAATAACAAGGGAACCACCCATAAGAATAGGAAGATATGACCTGAGAGTCCCCGGTGAGGTCTTTATCAAGGAGACAGGAACGAGGCTCAGGGCTGAGCTCATGGATAGGGTTGTTGATATGGGCAATGGAAGAAATGTCATAGTCCTCGATGCTGACAGGACAGGCCTTAAACTCCACATAAGACCAAGGCAGAAGGGAGACTTCTTTTATCCCCTCGGTTTTGGAAAAAGAAAGAAACTACAGGACTTCTTTGTTGATGAAAAGATTCCAAGAGATGAGAGGGACTCTATACCTATAGTCCTGGCAGGAAATGATATAATATGGGTTACTGGTCTCAGAGGTGATGATAGGTTTAAGGTCACGAAACTCACCAGAAGTTTTTTGAGGCTTGAGATTGAGAGGAGGAATTAGATGGTCAGGGTTCGTTTTGCCCCGTCTCCTACTGGATATCTCCACATTGGTGGAGCAAGGACAGCCCTTTTTAACTGGCTCTTTGCGAGGCACAATAAGGGTAAGTTCATACTGCGCATTGAGGACACTGACAGGAGTCGTTCCACTGAGGAGTATATAGAGGCAATCATTGAGGGGTTAAGGTGGCTCAAACTTGACTGGGATGAGGGGCCTTACAGACAGACTGACAGGTTTGATATCTATCGTAATTACGTAGATAAACTATTAAGAGAGGGTAAGGCCTATCGGTGTTACTGCACACCTGAGGAGCTTGAGGAGAGGAGGCAGAAGTCCCTTTCAGAGGGAAGAACCCCAAAGTATGATGGCAGGTGCCGTGAGATTAAGGAACCTCTACCTGAAAGGCCCTTTGCAATTCGCTTTAAGATGCCTGAGGAAGGTCAGGTCATAATAAGGGACATGATTAAGGGAGAGGTTGTCTTTGAGAACAGTCAGCTCGATGACCTCATTATAATGAGGTCTGATGGCACGCCAACATATAACTTCGTTGTTGTTGTTGATGATGTCGAGATGGGAATCACCCATGTCATCAGGGGAGATGACCATCTGAACAATACGCCAAAGCAGGTCCATATTTACAGGGCCCTTGGGTATGAGACGCCTCAGTTTGCCCATCTGCCCATGATTCTCGGTTCTGACAGGACGAGACTCAGTAAGAGACACGGAGCAACCTCTGTGCTTGCTTACAGGGATATGGGGTATATTCCTGATGCCCTTGTTAATTATCTTGTTCGCCTTGGGTGGTCTTATGGTGACCAGGAGATTTTTACAATTGATGAGTTAATCGAGTACTTTTCCTTTGAAAATGTGGGAAAGTCCTCCGCAATATTCAATCCTGAGAAACTTTTATGGTTAAACAGTCAATATATGATGAAAACAGAGGAGCAGAAACTATCAGAAATGGTTATTCCATACTTAGTAAAAGAGGGCATTATAAAGGAAGATACACCCTTAGATATGACCTGGCTTTCAAGGGCTATCAGAACCCTGAAGGAGAGGGCAAAGACCCTTGTTGACCTTGCAAGGATGCTCAGGTATTACATTGCTGAAGAGGTGGACTATGATGAAAAGGCGCGCAACAAGTTCCTCACCACTGAAACATTGCCGAGACTGAAGGAGATAAGGAATGCCCTGGAGGGATTATCACCCTTTTCTGCTCCTGAGATAGAGAAGGTCTTTAAGGAATTTGTCTCCTCTTATAATATAAAGCTTGGTCAAATAGCACAACCTGTGAGGGTTGCCATGACAGGAGGCACAGAAAGTCCTGGTATCTTTGATGTCCTTGAGATTATCGGGAAGGAAAAGACACTTCGGAGGCTGGATAGTGCTATTGAGTATATTGAAAGGTCAAGGAGCCAATAATTCTTTAGGGGGAGGTTTGTGAAACAACCTTTATAAAAGGATATAGCTATGCCAGAGACAGTTGATTTCATAAGGGAGATAATTAATAAAGACTTAGAAGAAAACAGGTACGGCAAAAAGGTTCATACAAGGTTTCCACCAGAGCCCAATGGGTACCTCCATATCGGTCACGCCAAATCCATATGTCTGAATTTTGGCATTGCCAGGGACTTTCATGGCCTCTGTAACCTTAGATTCGATGACACAAATCCTCTTAAGGAGGAAGTCGAATATGTAGAGGCAATTAAGAGGGATGTCAGATGGCTTGGCTTTGACTGGGATAACAGGGAGTATTATGCCTCTGATTATTTTGAGAAGATGTATGAGTATGCTGTAGAATTGATAAAAAAAGGCAAGGCCTATGTCTGCGACCTTAGTCCTGATGAGATAAGGGAATACAGGGGGACACTGACAGAGCCTGGAAAGGAGAGCCCTTACAGAAACAGGTCAGTGGAAGAGAACCTGAGGCTCTTTGAGGAGATGAGGGCCGGTAAGTATCCTGAGGGCTCCCGCACCTTACGGGCAAAGATAGATATGTCCTCAGGAAATATAAACATGCGTGACCCCGTCATGTATCGCATCATCCATTCAGAGCATCACAGGACAGGCAAGAAATGGTGCATATATCCCACCTATGATTATGCTCATCCCATATCAGACTCAATTGAAGGTATTACCCATTCTATCTGCACCTTAGAGTTTGAGGACCACAGGCCACTATATGATTGGTTCCTTGAGCAGTTAGGTATCCATCACCCGAGACAGATAGAGTTTGCAAGATTGAACATGAGCCACACTGTACTCAGCAAGAGAAAACTCCTCAAGCTCGTTGAGGAAGGCTATGTGAATGGCTGGGATGACCCCAGAATGCCCACAATAGCAGGACTGAGGAGGCGCGGTTATACACCTGAAGCCATAAGAAATTTCTGCGAGAGGATAGGCGTTGCAAAGAGGGACAGCCTCGTTGATATTGCCCTCCTTGAACACTGCCTCAGGGAAGACCTTAACAAGAGGGCAAAAAGGGTCATGGCTGTCTTGAGACCCTTAAGGGTCGTCATCGAGAATTATCCTGATGGACTTACTGAGGAACTGGAGGCCATAAATAACCCTGAGGACCCTTCAATGGGTACAAGAAAGGTACCTTTTTCAAAGGTCATCTACATAGAGAAGGATGACTTTCGTGAGGACCCCCCAAAGGACTTTTACCGTCTCGCACCCGATAGAGAGGTCAGGCTGAGGTACGCCTATTTCATAAGATGCAGGGATGTTATAAAGGATAAGGATGGAAATATAGTAGAACTTCGATGTACCTACGACCCTGCTACAAAGGGTGGTGATGCCCCTGATGGGAGAAAGGTAAAGGCAACGCTTCACTGGGTTAGTGAATCTCATGCCATTAAGGCAGAGGTAAGGCTCTATGACCATCTCTTTAAGGTTCCTGACACGGATGAGATGGAGGACTTCTGGGCTGGGATAAATCCGAACTCCCTTATCGTACTGAATGATTGCCTCTTTGAGCCGTCCCTTTCATCAGCACGGCCTGGCGAGATATACCAGTTTGAGAGGCTTGGGTATTTTTGTGTTGACCCTGATTCTGAAAAGGGTGGACCTGTCTTTAACAGAACCGTCACACTCAAGGATACCTGGGCAAAGATTGAGAAAAAAAGAGCCTCTGGTGGGTAAAATAAGGTCTCAAGAAATTTCCCGACCATCCTGTAAGATTGCCTACCTTGACTGTTTTGCCGGTGTCAGTGGCGACATGTTCCTTGGTGCGATTGTTGATGCCGGTGTCGCTTCAACCGATATAGCAACGGCCCTGAAGGGCCTTTCTGTAAAAGGATATGAGATCGTCGAAGAAAAGGTGAGAAGGTCTTCTATTCAGGCCACAAAGATTACCGTCAGGATTAAAGACGCCAGTAGGGTTACCCGACGATGGAAAGATATTTTAAAAATAATAAAACAGTCTAAACTTCCAGAACCTGTTAAAGAAAGAGGTTTCAGGGTATTCAAGGGCCTTTTCGAGGCAGAAGGAAAGATCCACGGTATACCTGCTGATAGGGTGCATCTCCATGAACTTGGTGCAATAGACTGTCTTGTTGATATCTTTGGCACACTTATGGGACTTCACCTTCTTGGTATTGAAAAGGTCTATGCCTCTTCGGTGAACCTCGGCAGAGGGCTCATCAGAACAGAACATGGCACTATACCTGTTCCATCTCCAGCAGTTGTTGAGCTTCTCAAGAATAAGCCCGTTTACTCATCAGGGCCTGAATTTGAGTTGACCACACCAACAGGGGCAGCAATCCTCAGAGAGACAGTCTGCTCCTTTGGCCCTATGCCACCAATGAGAATAGCAGAAATTGGTTATGGTGCTGGCACAATGGACTTTGGTGACTTCCCCAATATACTACGGTTAATTACAGGAGAGGAAAGGGAAAAAAACAGTTCTGACGATGTTTTTGTTATCGAGACTAACATAGATGATATGAACCCCCAGATATATGAGTATCTTCTGGAGAGACTTTTTGAGGCTGGAGCGATTGACGTATTTCTAACGCAGGTGATAATGAAAAAGGGGAGACCGGGGATACTCCTTACAGTCCTGAGCGGAGAGGATAAAAGGGAAAGACTAACTGATATAATCTTCAAAGAGACTACCACACTGGGTGTCAGATTCTACAGGACGAAAAGGATAACCCTTGATAGGGAGATAAGAGAGGGTTACTATGGTAGCGAAAAGGTGAGATTAAAGATAGCAAGGCCTGGCAAAGTGGAAAGGGCAAATCCCGAGTATGAAGACTGTAAGAGAATAGCAAAGAAAAAAGGCATACCATTAATAGATGTCATGAGGGTTGTAAAAAGGGATGGCGAGACTTCCTGACTGGATAAAGATAAGAATAGGGGACATTCATGATACAAGGCATCTTCTCAGAAGTTACAATCTTGTAACGGTCTGCGAAGAGGCTCGATGCCCTAACAGAGGGAGTTGTTTCTCAAAGCCTACAGCTACCTTTATGATCCTCGGACCTTACTGCACGAGAAACTGTGGTTTTTGCAGTGTAGAGACCTCAAAGCCTCTGCCACCTGACCCTGATGAGCCTGAGAGAATTGCCATGGCAGCAAAGGAGATGGGTCTTAAATATGTCGTTATAACCTCGGTAACAAGGGATGACCTTCCTGATGGTGGGGCATTGCAGTTTGCATCAACTGTCAGGGCAATCAGAAAATACCTGCCTGATTCAGGCATTGAGGTCCTCACCCCTGATTTTAAAGGAGACCTGGCTGCCTTAAGAACAGTCCTCGAAGCAGGCCCTGATGTGTTTAATCATAACATTGAGACTGTCCCGAGGCTTTATCCAGAGGTAAGACCTCAGGCTATCTACAGAAGGTCTCTTTATATACTTGAAAAGGCAAAGGGGATAGCAAAGATAAAGACCAAGTCAGGCATTATGCTTGGCCTGGGTGAAGCAATGGAAGAGGTGATAGATGTCATGAAAGACTTAAGAACCATTGATTGCGACTATTTAACCATAGGTCAATACCTGCGGCCGTCCAGGAGAAACCTGCCTGTAAAGGAATACATAAGACCAGAGGTCTTTGATAGGTTAAGGGAGACAGCTAGAAGGCTTGGTTTTAAAGGGGTTGCCTCAGGTTCCCTTGTGAGGAGCTCAATGAATGCTGAAGAGATGCTTCTCCATCATCCCTGAGAAGTGAATTTAATTCAGCGAAGCCTGCTCATCTCATATACAAAGGCAAGTATCTCTGCCACAGCCCTGTATAATTCAGGCGGGATCTCCTGATTCAGTTCAAGCCCCGAAAGACCCTCAACAAGTTGAGGGTCATCCCTTACAGGAATGTTATGCTGTCGGGCAATCTCGATAATCTTCTGGGCAATGATGCCTGACCCCTTGGCAACGACCCTTGGTGCCGACTCCCTTTCAGCATCATACCTTAATGCAGCAGCCTTTTTGCGTTTCTTCTCCATCCTCAGACCTTTAAATCTATTCCATCTTTTACTGGTGGCCAGGTCGCCTCAGCATCAAGGTCCATTACGTTTATGGTCCTAATATTCAACATCCTGCCAATGAATGAGCCCTTCAGCAGGTAAAGGTTTTCCTCGATTATTTTTTTGAACCCTTCATCCTCTACCATAAAGGATATAAAAAGGTCTTTATAATGTAGCGTAACCATCACGGTCAGTCTCCCGCAATTTATCAGGTCGAGATTAAGCCTGCAACTGAATATCCTATCACCCCTGCCACCCCTTTCTCCTTTAAAAGAGATATCACCATATTTCAGTTCCTTCCATAGAAAGGGCAAAAATGTGTAAATCGAGTTTGTCACCTTTGAAATGGTCTGATAGGTCTCAATTTGCCTGAGTAACTCTGTAATGGCCTTATCCTTTCCCGCTTCTGATAATTTAAGAATAACTGCCTTAGGGTCTTCTTTTAACAATATCATTAGCTTCTCTTCAAGGTTATTCTCCTTAACGAGGCTTCTCAGTCGGGACTCAAAGAGGATGCCTGAATTTATTATCAGTGCCTTTAAATCCTCTCCTGTAAGGTCAGGGGGCAAGGAGACATCAATTAATCTCATCCCCGAGTCCTCCAGGATATTCAAATAGGAAGCTCTATCAATGGTCCTGCCAGAGACAAGCCCCTTTAAAAGAATAGAGGCTATTCTTGCCCTTATCTCGGGCTGCAATAGGGAAAGGTCTTCAGGCAATCTCTTCAATAATTGTAAGGTAAGGTCATGAATCTTACTGGCATTAACCTTCAATAGACCCCTTGAGAGGCTACTCTCCAGCTCTTTAAGTATCTTATTGATCACTTCTCTGTTAACAATCTCCGAGCCTATAAGCTGGAGTTTAAGGAGGCCTTCCTTTAAGGTCTCTTTTACCTCCAGGGTCAAAATTTGACCGATCTGAAGGGGTATCTCTGACCGGGCAGGGAGGTTCATGCCCTTTAACCTTAGAATAACTGCACCAGATGGTAAAAGGTCTACTACCTCTGCCCTTATTATATCGCCCGGGTTGAAAGTAAGAGGCTTTCCTTCAAGAAGGTCCACAATAAAGTTAACAGCGCCAACATTGACCATGATAATCTATTTTAGCATTGACCATTAATATTAATTTTAAATCAGTCAGGCTTTTAAGTATAGAAACTATAGTTCGTAAATGATAGCTCATGAAAAAAAGAGGATATTCATCGACAGCCTTTATCTGGATTTGATATAATTCATCATGTCATTAAGGTTCTTCACAGCCGGAGAATCCCACGGTAGGGCCCTTATTGGTATAATTGAGGGTATACCTGCAAATCTACCCCTTTCGAGTTCCGATATAGACCCTGAACTAAAAAGAAGACAGGCAGGTTTTGGCAGGGGGGGGAGAATGAGAATAGAGTCAGACCATGCCGAGATACTTTCTGGCGTTAGATGGGGAAAGACTATTGGTTCGCCTGTAACCCTGATGATCGAAAACAGGGATTTTAAAAACTGGGCTGAAGGCATGTCTGTTGAACAAACCCATGAAGGTTCTATTCCGCCTGTGACAAGACCAAGACCAGGGCATGCAGACCTCGCAGGTGTAATAAAGTACAATCAAAGAGATATAAGAAACATCCTTGAAAGGTCAAGTGCTCGCGAGACAGCTATGAGGGTTGCCCTTGGTGCGGTGGCAAAAAGGTTCCTGCAGGAATTCAATATTAGGATAGGTAGCTTTGTGACACGTATAGGCAGAGAGGCAATTGATATTAGTGGAACCCTTTTATCCGACTCTGAACTCATCAAGGCCTTTGAAGAGGCCGAGACCTCTCCTGTAAGGTGTCCTGATGAAGAGACAACGAAGAGAATGGTTTCTGTAATAGAAGAGGCAATCAACAGGGGAGACTCACTTGGTGGTGTCTTTGAGGTCTTTGCTACAGGAGTACCCGTTGGTCTAGGCAGCCACATACAGTGGGATAGACGGCTCAATGGGAGGCTCGCCCAGGCCCTTATGTCCATTCAGGCCATTAAGGGCGTTGAGATAGGCGCGGGCTTTGATATGGCAACTCATTCTGGCTCAGAGGTTATGGATGAGATATTCTATAAAGAAAAGAGGTTTTTTAGAGGCACAAACAATGCTGGGGGTATAGAGGGCGGGATGTCCAACGGAATGCCCCTGATAGTAAGGGCAGCAATGAAACCCATACCAACCCTTAGAAGACCTCTGAGGTCAGTAGATATAACAACAAAACAACAGATAGAGGCTGCTTATGAAAGGTCAGATGTCTGCGCTGTCCCAGCAGCCTCGATTATAGGGGAGGCAATGGTTGCCCTTGTCATTGCCGAGGCAATGCTTGATAAGTTTGGTGGCAACAGCCTCGAAGAGACCAGGAGAAATTTTGATTCTTATATGGAATATATAAGGAATTTTTGATTACCCTTGTTTTACCTCTTTTGTGCTCCACAGGCTTCCTCAGCAAGTTTGTCAAAGATATCAATCTTATCTGCGAACATTAACTCCCATCTTTTTTCTGACCCAGTTTCTTCAGAGACCCACTTTGCAAATATGTAAGTCATCTCACAAGGCATTCTTCTTGAAATTCTTGGCTGATGCTTCATTCAGGAGACGCAACGTATTCAACTATCGGGTCTATTTCGACTTCTCCCTATCTAAGACTTCAGCGTTGTCTTGGAAAGCCAAGGCATCTCGGGGTAAAAGTGAATACACATAACATCACCTGATATACGTCCCATAGAGGGAATAGATAAAGTGACCTGTTATAACTATCTCATCCTTTCCCCATTCATCAGGTAGTGGCCAGAAAGGTGCGGCATCCCTCAAGGCCCTGATAGCTGCCTCGTCAAGGCTCTTGTAACCTGATGTCCTTAAAAGTTCGACATTTCCAAGTCTGCCATTCTTCTTTATTGTGAATCTTATATAAAGGTCTCCGTATATGCCCTTTTCAGCAGCGTCGGTCGGATATATCCATATACCCTCTATCCTTTGCTTTAATCTTTGCATATAACTGAAATACCTCAACTCCTTCGTGTCAAAGGTAATCCCTTTGTCTTGAGTGTTTTCCTTTTCCTGTTTCTTTGCCAGATTTTCAACAATCTCTCTGTCAAAAAGCCCTTCCTTTGGCAAAAGTGGCAAGGGCCTGGTTTGCTTGATCTCGGGCGTCGCTGGCACGGAGGGAGGTTGTGATGAAAAGCCTGGCCTGTTCGAATCTCCCGTGTCCAATGTCTCCTTTTCTCTCAACCCCTCTGAACCGGGTTGTAAATCCTTGCCTTGCCACATTTCCTTTCTTGTCCCCTCAGGTTTTACTATCCTTTGCGACTCCTTTAAGGGTTCCTGTCTTGCGGGCATCTTCCCTTTTTTGACCTCTTTGCCTGCTGTACCATACCCGGGGGGCAGTTCCCGAACCACTCCAGCATTACCCTTTTTTGTTTGCACCTCCTCAGGAGTCACAAGCCTTGCCACGAAGGGTTCTACTTTTTTAACCTCCTTCTTGGGGATCAAAAAAAGTAGTGAGAATAGAAGGATATGAGTAATAAAAGATAATGCAATGGCTATTCTTAATCCAGCGTCGAAGTTCATTATTTATTATACAACTGCCACACTCAAAGGTTTGTTTTTTATCCTTCTCTCCCTATGGGGAGAGGGTTAGGGTGAGGGGTTCGAAGTTATCCTGTTACAAGGATGCGGGTATGAGAGCAAAATACTAAGTGAAGTGCCTTAAATAGGAGAGGAGGCTCTTCTGGCTCATGTCCTTACTGAGCCAGAGTTTCATTGATGCCTCCTGAAGTTCGGGTCTCTTTAATAGTTCCACAAGCCTCTCGGCCCTTTCATCACTTTTAAGAAAATATTCCCACAAAAGCCTCATCAGGAGAAACCTCTTATGAAAGGCCTTTTTCCAGAGCCTCTTATAATCGCTGACCCTCCTGTTAATTATTGCCTCTGCAGCCAGTTGCCCTGACTTCATGGCATAATAAATACCCTCAAAACTCAGGGGCATTACCTGTCCTGCTGCATCACCTGCAAAAAGGACCTTTCCTTTATTGAATATATCTCCTTTCCATAGAGGTATCCTGAATCCCCTGACCCCCTGACCTGCCTGTGCCTGTCTGTGCGTAGTCGCACGCAGACAGTCGTTGCACGCAGACAGGTTGCCATTGACGCCCCTTCTCATAATAAATCTGCTAAGAGCTGTCTTCGCGTTGATACTTCCGATCACACCTGTGCCAATGGATAAGCCCTTTGAAGACGGAAATACCCAGGAGTATAAATGAGGAGCGTGTTCAGCACTGAGCCAGAACTCGCAAAATTCGGTCTCTCCCTCTGCCTTCTGAGTAACGGTCAGAAATGAAGCAGGTAGTCCAAGGCCAAGGCAATGGCGCACCCGTGAGTTTACTCCATCAGCTGCAACTATATACTCTGCCCTTATCTTTTTCATCCCATTATCTACCAGAACATCTGATACAATCCTCCTACCAATCTCGCCAAAACTCAAGAACTCGCCCCGAATAACCTCTACTCCGTCTTTTTTCGCCTCCATCCTGAGAGAAGAGTCAAACTCCACCCTCTCAACAATCGCTATTGAGCCACCTTTAAGGGGTATATCAAGCACCACCCCTGATGGTGATACTATCCTCATTTTATGGACAAGCCTTTTTATCGCATTTTCTGGCAATGAAAGCTCTTTAAAGACAGGAGATGGTATTCCTCCTCCGCAGGGTTTACTGAAGGAAAGATCTTTTTCAATAAGGACGGTTTCTATCCCCTCCCTGCCAAGCAACCTTGCGGCTGTAGAACCTGCAGGTCCGCCTCCAATAACAAGAACCTGAATGTCTCTATAGTAAGACATCTTTAGTGAGGTCCCTAAATCCCTCAGGGCAATTTACTATTGGCTATGGTTCCTCAAATTCAGGGTGAACAACAAATGCACACAGAAAAAGGTTTTCCTCCGACATTACTGTTTGCCGAGAGGCAAGCAAGAAATATTCACCCCACAAATACATGTATTATACATACTGCGATTACGACAGAAAATCTCGCTCAGCCTAAAAAACCAGGTGGAAAGGGGCAGTAAATCTTTGCCCTTTTTACGGAGTTTCCATTCCTGTAATAGGCAGAGAGCTTAAAGAAAAAATCTCCAACAGAGCCTGATATTGTGCCATCCCTGTTTTCACCCCACCCGAGGGTCTTTTCATTATTGTTTATTGCTATTATTAAATATATAAGGCCTTCCTTCATGCCTGCTATATCCTCCTCGCTCGGCACAGGAAGACCCTTTGCGAGTCCAAACTGCGTATGGGAATGAAAGTCGCCTATTATCTGAAGCTTTTCGAATCTCTCTATTATTGGTTCTATCTTCTTATGATTCTTGTCATGAAATACAACACCCTTATGTCTCCTGTTCGCTGTCTGAAAGCTAAAGGCATGTTCAACTATAAACCTATCCTCAAGCCTGTATCCAAGGAGATATCCGAGGCATTCCCTTTTGTAAACCTCTGCCGAACTGAGAAGGATATCCAGAAAGGCATTTTCAGAGAGATAAGCCTTCATATCAAACCACTTTATGCCCCCTTCTTTGGTGGCTGGCTAACGGTAAGGACAGGACATTTTGCATTTCTTACAACCCTTTCAGCTGTACTACCGAAAAGGATTCTGTCAAGCCCTTTTCTGCTATGAGTTCCCATAATAATGAGGTCTATGTTATTTTCCTCAGCAAATCTGAGTATTTCCTCATGAGGCACACCCTTTAAAACCCTATGTTCCATTTCCTTGTAACCCCTCAGTTCCTCAGTGCACCACCTCTCGCATTCCTTTTTTGCATTTTTCTCAATATCCTTATAAAGCTCATCCATGCTTATATGCGGCACATACCAGCCCGAGGCCTTTGCGATATCATAAATAACATGGACAATATAAAGCTTAGCCCCATAGTGCCTGGTAAGGTCAACAACATAGGGTATAGCGTTTGCTGATCCCTCAGAGAAATCTGTCGGGAAAAGAATCCTTTTGATTACCATATTATGCCTCCCTTAGATATTTTGCCCCCTCTTCCGGGGAAGTTTGAAGAACATAAAAACCAGAGCCCCATTCAAAACCACTCATTCTTATCAGTCTGGGCATTACCTCTATATGCCAGTGAAAATCCTCTCCCAGGGTATGCCAGTGGTCTTTTCTGGGTATCCTGTTTGGTGCTGTGTGAATGACAAAATTGTAAGGCGGGTTATTTAGTATCTTTTTTAATTTCCTGAGCATAGTTACCATCATGATGGAAAGGTCTTCCAGTTCAGAGTCAAATATCTCCTGATATGCGCAACTGTGCCTTTTTGGAAGTATCCAGAACTCAAAGGGAAACTTCGGGGCATAAGGGCTAAAGGCAATGAAATCCCTTGTCTCATATATCACTCGCTCTGCAAGCCTCAACTCCTCCCTCATAATATCACAGAATATACACCTTTCTTTATAGGCAAAATACTGTTTTGCACCATCCAGCTCTTCTTTAATCCTTTTAGGAATGATCGGGGTTGCGATTACCTGAGAATGAGGATGAGAAAAGATAGCGCCTGCTGCCTTTCCATAATTCTTGTATATAAAAACATACCTCAGTCTTGCATCCTTTTCGAGCTCAGCAAGTCTGTTCCAGTAAATGCTTAAAATCCTATAGACCTGCCCGTTTCCCATATCCTCCGGTGGTAGGTTGTGTTCAGGTGACTCTATAACTATCTCATTGGCACCAATATTGTTCATCTTATCATACATACCAAGACCGCGCCTTCCGAGGTCACCTTCAATCTGAAAGACCGGCCTAAGATGAGGGATAACCCTGACATACCATTTGTCACCCTCCCTTATAGCAGCTATCTCAGGAGGGGTTTCTCCTTCCCTGCCAGGACACAGGATGCACTCTGATTCAGGAGAGTTTTCAACCGAGACTTGATACTCCGATGGCGGCAAGGAATCACTGAGAACAGCCACCCACCTGCCAAGAAGAGGGTCTTTTCTTAGTTCATGCATCCTTACCCCTTTCGTATAAAAATCTCAACCCCTTTAAGGTTAAGTCAGGTTCGAGATAAAAGTCTCTTTTCAAAAATTGTGACATTATAACAGAAAAACCACCTGTTAAGACAATTCTTAATCCACACCCCTCCTCTATCTCTATCCTTTCTATTATCCTCTCAACAGCACCTGATGTGCCATATATCATACCAGAAAGTATATTCTGTCTGGTATCTTTCCCCAGCGCCCTTGCCATCCCATCTGTCTTTATATCATCGAAATTTACTAAAGGAAGCCGTGATGTGTATGTATTAAGAGCCTTTGCCATGGTCTCAAGGCCGGGCAATATTGCGCCACCCACAAAGGTATCTTCCCTGAAGGCACTAATAGTTGTAGCAGTGCCAAAGTCCACAACAACCCCTGGTCCACCATAAAGCCCCATTGCCCCTATTACATTGGCTATCCTGTCCTGGCCTACCTCATCAGGGTTCGTTACATCAAAGGAGATGCCGGGGTCTATATCCAGAAACAGCCTTAATGGCTTGAGACCTGTTTCCATTGAGAAGGCAGAAGAGAGGGTTGCTGTCACTTCAGGCACTACAGAACTCATTATGATTCCATCAAGATTATCTACCCTGAAGGTTGAAAAAAAAGACCTGATCCTTTCCCCATACCAACCTTCATCTCTATCAATTACGGTTCTTATTCTATCTTTAGCCTTTAACCCGTCTCCCTCAAAGAGGCCGAGGCCTATAGATGAGTTACCTATATCAACGGCTAATATATTCTTCATCCCTTAAGTGAATCACCTCACCTGCATTGACCACCTTAATTTCGCCTGAGGATAGTTTCAACAATAGATTTCCCCTCTCATCGATATCAATGGCCCTACCCTTAATTATATTCTGCCCTGTGATTGCCATTACATCTTTACCTGTGGTCAAAGAAAGTTCTTTCCATCTCTTTATTATTCTTCTTTTTCTCTCATGGTGAAGAAAAAGATTATACCCCTTCTTGAACCGGCCCAATAGGCCTTCTAAAAGAGTGTCCCTGTTTATATACTGTTTAGTGGCTGAAAAGAGAGTCGTTGCTGAGTCAATTATATCAGGAGGAAGGCCCTCCTTACAGGAATTGAGATTTATACCTATACCAACAACCGCAAACAGAATATCCTTACCCGAGAAGCGTGCCTCCGATAGAATACCACCAAACTTTTTGAATCTGTTGGATTCTAATACCATAAGGTCATTGGGCCACTTTACCCTCACCGGTACCGGAACTATTTGCTGTACTTCCTCTGCAACAGAAATAGCAGATAAAAGGTTTAATAGGGAGATGTCTTCGTTCAGGGGTGGTCTCAGGATTATGCTCATATAAATATCTTTACCTTTTGTCCCATACCACACCCTCCCATGTCTTCCCCTCCCTTTCGTCTGTTCATCAGCAACCACAACCGTGCCATGGGGATACCCCTTTTCAGCGAGATTCAGGGCATAGGAGTTAGTAGAGTCCACAGATTCAATAAATATTATATTTTCAGGGGTTAACAATTCTCACCTCCTTGTCAGCAGACAGGCCTGCCTGTGCCGTTGGCACGGCAGACAGGCACCCCTGAAGCACTTTTATTCTTCACTGGGTATTACCACCTCTATCTTTCCTTTAAGCGCCTCGGCAAATCTTTTTGCATCATTAATACTACCAACGATAGAACCGTAATGCATAGGAATGGCGACCTTCGGTTTAATATCAAGGGCTGCTTGAACCGCCTCATCAGCGGTCATCACATATGTACCTGAAACAGGAAGAAAGGCAATATCAACTTTGAAGTTTTTCATCTCAGGTATTAAGTCAGTATCGCCTGCAATGTATATCCTCTGACCATTAATAGTAAATATGTAACCTACCCAGTTTTTGTCTCTTGTGTGAAACTGTTTGTTTGTATTGTAGGCAGGCACCGCCTCTATATCTATCCCTTCTATCTTTAATTTATCGCCTGGTTTTACTGTCCTTATATTCCCGGATAATTTCCTGGCACAATCAGGTGTTGTAACAATAACCGTATTTGGCCCCTGAACCTTTTTCACATCCTCAGGAGAGCAATGGTCATAATGCTCGTGAGTTATGAGAATTATGTCTGCCACATCCTTTTTCTTAATCTTGAAAGGATCTGTATAAATAACCCTTTCACCGACAATCTTAAATGTGTCATGACCAAGCCAGTGGATATTTTTGATCATAGAAGCTGCCTCCTTCCCCCCTGCCTTAGCTACAGAGGTTAAAATTATCAAAACTACCAGCAATATAGTCCTTTTCATAGCCGCCTCCTTATTCATTAATTATACCAGAGTAATGGTAGTTCGCAACTGTTTCCTTAAATGTTGAGGTAGGGGCGAAATACTCCACCCCTATTTTCTATTTTGTTCCACGTGAAACATAACATAATAAGGGGGGGTGCTGCCTGTCTTAGGGTAGGGGTTACAGGCAGCACGGGGAGAGAGAAAGACTTGGGGTCTTCATATAAAATTAAATCATCTACCGGGTATGCCTGTATATGATTTAAATCATAATGTTTTGTTCCACGTGGAACATTCTAATACTAAAATTTCCTATTTAACCCCGGCGTCTATGGACTTCAGCTCATTATGAACTCTATCCGACGATAGATGGATAACCCTTGCACACTAAATCACTGGTCTGATAAAATGGTTGAGATGGGTGTAATAGCTATCGTTAATCAAAAGGGCGGCGTCGGAAAGACCACAACGGCTATAAATCTTGCCGCCTCCCTCGCACTTGCAGAAAAAGACATACTCATTGTAGATACAGACCCTCAGGGCAACTCAACATCGGGTTTTGGTATTGACAGGGATGCCTTAAAGGCAAGCCTTTATGATGCCTATGCTGAAAAAGTAAGCCCTGAAGAGGCCATATTCCACACCTCAATAGAACACCTCGATATCGTTCCCTCAACCCTTGACCTTCTTGGTGTTGAGGTTGAACTTATTGAAAGGCAAAAAAGAGAAATGCTTTTATTAAATATACTGCAGAATCTAAGGGATCGATATAAGTATATCCTGATTGATTGTCCCCCATCCCTTGGACTTCTCAGCCTTAATGCCCTTGTTGCTGCTGACTCTGTGATAATCCCTGTGCAATGTGAGTACTATGCCCTTGAGGGGTTAAGTCTTCTAACGAAAACACTTCAAAGGGTGAGAAACTCCTTTAATCCTAACCTTGATATCAAGGGAATACTGCTTACTATGTTTGACCCCAGAAATAGCCTTTCCCACCAAGTAGCCAATGAAGTGAGGAGATATTTTGGTGACAAGGTCTTTAAAACAGTTATACCAAGGAATGTAACCCTTGGAGAGGCCCCAAGTCATGGAAAACCTGCTATACTTTATGATATACGCTCAAAGGGGGCCCAGAGTTATCTCTCTCTTGCAAAGGAGATATTGAATGAAAACGGCTTTAGGTAAAGGTCTGAATGCCCTTCTCCCTGAAAAGGGAGAGGAGATAATCAACCTTGATATAACAAGGATTGTCCCAGGAGAACAACAGCCCCGGAGGGTCTTTGATGATAGAGCCCTTAATGAGCTTGCCCAATCAATCAAAGAAAAAGGGGTATTACAGCCAATAATAGTACGTCGCACAGGGGATGGGACTTTCAGGATTATTGCAGGGGAACGAAGGTGGAGGGCTGCCTCCATAGCAGGACTGAAAAAGATACCGGTAATAATCAGGGATGCAGCACCCTCTGATTCCCTTGAGATTGCCCTTATAGAGAACATTCAGAGGGAAGACCTTAATCCTATTGAGACAGCTGAGGCCTTTCAGAGATTAATGAGGGAATATAATCTCACCCAGGAGGAACTTGCCTCAAAGGTAGGAAAGGAGAGGGCAACGGTAGCGAATTACCTGAGGTTGCTTAAACTCCCCCAAGAAATAAAGGAGCTTATAAATAAAGGAAATATCAGCATGGGCCACGCCAGGGCCTTACTGTCTCTGGAGGGGAAATCACAACAGGTAGAACTGGCAAGAAAAATCGTAACAAAGGTATTGAGTGTACGCGAGGCAGAATCCCTTGTTAAGAGACTAAACAGCCCATCAAAAAAAATAACCTCTTCTTCGAGAGACCCCCAGATAACCTCCCTGGAGGATAGATTAAAACAGAGCCTCGGTACAAAGGTAAAAATTCAACACAAAGGGAAAAGGGGAAAGATAGAGATCGAGTATTACTCCCTCGATGAGCTTGACAGGCTCCTTGACCTTCTGACATCTTTGTAGGGGCAAGACATGTCTCGCCTCTACTTGAGGGTCTACACAGGTCTTGACAGGCTCCTTACTAACTGGCCAAAAAGATTGGGAGGTGCCAGGGCGGGTCTCCTTGTCCATCCTGCCTCTGTAAACAGGAAACTGGAACATGCCATTGATACTGCCCTGAGGACAAAAAGGTTCGAACTTAAGGCACTCTTTGGTCCTCAGCACGGTATAAGGGGCGAAACACAGGACAATATGATCGAATGGGAAGGCTTCAGGGATAAAAGAACAGGCCTGCCTGTTTATAGTCTCTATGGCAAGGTGAGAAGGCCAACCCCGGAGATGCTAAATGCCCTGGATGTCCTTATTATTGACCTGCAAGACATTGGCTCAAGGTATTACACCTTCATATGGACAATGGACCTCTGTCTTCAGACCTGTTATGAAGAAAAAAAGACTGTTGTCATCCTTGACAGGCCAAACCCTATCAATGGTGTGACAACGGAAGGACCTGTACTTAATAAGGACTATGCCTCCTTCGTTGGCCTGAGACCCCTGCCTGTAAGACATGGCATGACAATAGGAGAGATCGCCCTGTATCTAAAAGAGACCTTCTACCCTTCCCTTGAACTCCATATTATCATGATGAAGAACTGGAAGAGAAAGACCTTCTTTGATGAGACAGGATTATATTGGGTCATGCCATCACCGAATATGCCAACCCTTGAGACAGCAATGGTTTATCCTGGACAATGTCTTCTTGAGGCTACTAATCTTAGCGAGGGAAGGGGGACAACCAGACCCTTTGAGATCTTTGGCGCACCCTTTATAGATCCTGAGAGGTTATTGAAAAGATTAGGTGAGTTCAATCTTCCCGGGGTGACCTTCAGACCCCTATATTTCCAGCCCACCTTTCATAAATATGAAGGCACTCTCTGCGGAGGGGCACAGATTCATATCACAGAGAGGAAGAGATTCAGGCCCTTTAAGACAGGTGTTGCTATAATAAAGGCGGTTCATGACCTTTATCCTGAAGCCTTCCGATGGAAAGACCCTCCCTATGAGTATGAGACAGACAAGATGCCAATAGACATACTCATAGGCTCAGACAGGGTGAGAAAGGGGATAGAGAGGGGAGAAGGCCTTGACAGGATGGAGGGCTGGTGGAGTGAGGAGTGTCGTTCCTTTTCAAAGGGAGTGATACGGGATTATCTGCTTTACCGGTAGATTTATGGAGACAGATGAGGACATCAATCTCTTCATACCTGCGGCCGGTCTTGGAGAGAGGCTGAGACCCATTACAAATCATATACCAAAACCCCTTCTCCCTGTACTGGGAAAACCAGTAATAGGGCATATCATCGAGAGATTCGTGGCCCTATCAAGGGGCAGGATAGGGATAAACCTTTATTATAAGGCCGATATGGTATGTGACTGGGCAAGGACTTCTGCCTTTGCTGACCGTATTAAACTCTTTTATGAAGACCCTATCCTAGGCACAGGTGGAGCAATCAAGAATGCCAGTGCCCTTCTCTCAGAGGGACCTTTTCTCGTCCACAATTCGGATATCGTCTCTGACATTGACCTGATGTTTCTTATCGAGAGGCACCTTATAGAGGGAAACATCGCAACGCTGGCAACAATTCATTATCCAGGATTGAACAATGTAGTTATCAATAGTGAAGGAGATGTAGTGGACATTAAAAATGAGCATTATCAAAGAGATAAACAGAAAGTTGCCTTTACAGGAATTGCCATATACTCGCCTGAAATCCTTCAGTTCCTGCCTCCTGGCATATCACATATCACCAGTGCTTGGCTTGCAGCATCAAGGGCAGGATACAGGGTTAAGGCACTGGATTTCACAGGCTGTTACTGGATTGATATAGGAAGGCCTGATACCTATGCCCGGGCAATAGTGAATGAATTAAAGAGGCAGGGTGAGACCCTCTTCATTCATCCCACCGTCAAGACATGTAATAATGCTGAGATTCATGGTCTTACAGTGATCGAGAAGGGGAGTGTAATCAGGGGGCCGTCACAGATCAGAAACTGTATCATCCTGAACAATACCACCCTGAATAAAGGTATATGCGAAGACTCCATCATAGGTCCAGACTTTGAGATAAGGCTCAATAAGGAAATATTCGAAGGCACAGGGGAGATTGGCACAGGAGGTTCTGACAGAAGGTATTACAGAGTGATTGTAAAGACTGGTACGGTTGTGACTGCAAGATACAGCCATGATGCCTCTGATCTTCAGCATCACATTGAGTACACAAGGTTCTTTTCAAGATATGGCATACCTGTGCCGAAATTAATCCATGTGGACATTGAAAGGAAAACAGTTACCTTTGAGGACCTGGGGGACCTCTCTCTTTATAACTGGATGAAGTGTCCGAGGAGCGAGGTAGAGACAGAGGACATGTACAGGAAGGTCCTCGACATTGCCCTGGACATTCACACAAAACTAATTAATAATATCTCGGAATGCCCCCTGCTCAAACAAAGAATCTTTGATTTTGCCCATTTTCGATGGGAATCCGAGTACTTTATCAGGCGTTTTGTCAGGGTTTACAAAAAAGATATGGGGACCGAAAAAAATCTTCTGGAGGAACTGGACAAGCTTGCCGAGAGGGCAGATTCCTTTCCAAAGACTGTTATCCATCGGGATTTCCAGTCCCAAAACATAATGCTCAAGGAACACACTCCTCGCACAATAGATTATCAGGGCGCAAGGATTGGCCCTGAGGCCTATGACATCGCCTCATTGTTGTGGGACCCCTATGTAAGGTTGAGCAACAAACTGAGGGATAACCTCGTTGAATATTATATTAACAAAAGGATCGATCTGTCTGATAGATTTGACCCTGTTGTATTCCTTGATTCCCTCCTTGTATGCCGTATCCAGAGACATATGCAGGCCCTCGGTGCCTATGGCTTTCTCTCGGAGATAAAGGGCAAGAGATACTTCCTGAAATTCGCCCCGGAGGCACTAAGACACCTGAAGGAAGAGACCACTATTGTAAAGGAGGAGTTTCCCTTTCTGTTTGAACTGGTCTCAATCCTGATGTAGAGACTGAGGTCCGGCCTTCATCCTTCAAATAATAAGGCATAATGAATCTTGTCTCTTTGTACAAATCAATAGTTATCTCAAATTTGAAGACTAACTCTTGTTAGCAGCAGAGGCAGTTTGAAAACCGACCCAATTGCTTCTTTATATGAATCAACTCAAGGGACTTGACAAGAACCGACTCAATTGATATTATATGAAATATAAAGGAGGATTGGATGGCCTCGACAGTAAAAGACTATTATGAGATACTCGGTGTTAGCAGAGATGCAAGCCAGGATGAGATAAAGCGAGCATTCAGGAAACTTGCCCGCAAATATCATCCTGATCTGAATCCCGGGGATAAGACGGCTGAACAGAAATTTAAGGAGATAAACGAGGCCTATGCCGTCCTGAGCGACCCTAAGAAAAGGGAGGAATATGACCGCTTTGGAAAGAGCCCCTTTGAGGCTGGCGGTCCATGGTATGAAGAAACACGAGGGCCTGGATTTGAGGACATCTTTGAATTTGGCCTCGGTGATATCTTCGGTGACATCTTCGGAACAGGGACAAGGGCAGAAAGGGTTTCAAGGGGCTCAGATATAATAACAACCCTTGAGGTGAGCTTTGACGAGGCCTTTAATGGGACCACGAGACCTGTTTCAATAAAAAGGGAAGCCCCCTGCACAAGCTGTGGTGGAACTGGAGCAGAGGCTGTTGAAAACTGTTCGAAATGTAAGGGTTCTGGCAGGATTCAATCATCAAGGGGATTTTTCAGGATGTCCCAGACCTGCCCTGAATGTAGAGGGACAGGGAAGAAGGCTACAAGGGTTTGCAAGAACTGTGGAGGAAGGGGGAAGGTAACAGCGACAGAATCCATTAAGGTAAAGATACCGGCCGGTGTTGATTCTGGTTCAAGGGTAAAGATAAAAGGAATGGGAAATGCCGGAGAAGGTGGTGGGCCTCCAGGGGACCTCTTCATCGAGATCACGGTAAGACCTCATCCCTTCTTTAAAAGAGAGGGTGAGGATGTATATCTCGAACTTCCCCTTACTGTTGGAGAGGCTGCCCTTGGTGCAAAGGTGGAGGTTCCCACGATTGATGGCATGGCTATAATGACCATACCGCCAGGGACGCAGAGCGGGCAAAGGTTCAAACTTTCTGGAAAGGGTTTTCCCTCTCTTAAAACAGGCATGAGGGGAAACCAGTATGTTGATATAAAGGTCATTGTCCCGAAGGATATAAATGAAAAGGGAAAAGAGGCAATAAAGATTATTGAATCACTGTATAGAGAAAATCCGAGAAAGGGGTTGGTCAGGAAATGAAAGAAAGGGACCGAAAAGAACCTCTATATATGATAAGCCTGGTGTCGAGGATGCTCAATCTTCATCCTCAGACGATCAGGCTCTATGAAAGAGAGGGTTTTATCACTCCATACAGGACCAAAAAGACAAGACTATACTCTCAGGAGGATGTTGAGAGGCTTGCTATGATAGTGCGGCTCACAAGGGAACTGGGGGTAAATCGAGCAGGCGTTGAGGTAATATTGCGAATGAGACACAAGCTTGAGATTCTCCAGAAGGAGATGCAGGAGATGATGAGGTTCCTTGAGGATGATTTGAGAGAGGACTTTATGAAAAGAATAAAAAGATTGCTATCAGAAGATTAATAGAGGAGGAGAATTATGAGACTTGATAAATTAACCATAAAGAGCCAGGAGGCCCTGCAGGAGGCCCAGAGGTTTGCCGAGAGAAAGGGAAATCAGGAACTGCAACCCGAACACCTCCTCTGGGCAATACTCCGGGATGATGAGGGTATTGGAACGCAGATATTAAAGAGGGCAGGGATTGACATCCCGATGCTTCAAAGGGACATCGAGGCAGAGGTCGAGAGGTTCCCAAAGGTCATAGGAGCGACCCCCCTTGGCCAGATATACCTATCGCCAAGGTTAAAGGAACTATTCGAGATAGCCCTGAGAGAGGCAGAACACCTTACCGATGAATATGTAAGCATTGAACACCTTCTAATAGGGTTGACAGGTGTTGGTGGCCCCTGCACGGATCTGCTGAACAGATATAGCATCACAACAGAAAAGGTTAGAACGCTCATGAGAGAGATAAGGGGCGTCCACAGGGTTACAGACCCCAATCCTGAGGAAAAGTATCAGGCCCTTGCAAGGTACAGCAGGGACCTGACAGCCCTTGCAAAAAAGGGAAAACTCGACCCTGTTATAGGAAGGGATGATGAGATAAGAAGGGTTATTCAAGTTCTATCAAGGAGGACAAAGAACAATCCTGTCCTGATTGGCGACCCTGGTGTGGGAAAGACAGCCATTGTTGAGGGTCTTGCTCAGAGAATAGTGGCTGGCGATGTGCCAGAGACACTGAAGGACAAAAGGGTTATTGCCCTTGACATGGGGGCACTTGTGGCAGGCTCAAAATACAGGGGCGAATTCGAGGAAAGGCTCAAGGCAGTATTAAAAGAGATGGAGCAGGCTGAGGGAAAGATCATCCTCTTCATTGATGAGCTTCATACCCTTGTCGGCGCTGGTGCTGCGGAGGGTGCCATCGATGCCTCCAATATGTTAAAGCCTGCCCTTGCAAGGGGTGAGTTGAGATGCATAGGTGCCACAACTGTAGATGAATACAGAAAACACATAGAAAAGGATGCTGCCCTTGAGAGGAGGTTTCAGCCTGTTTATGTGAAAGAGCCGAGCGTGGAAGATACCATATCAATACTGAGGGGGCTTAAGGAAAGATACGAAGTTCATCATGGTGTGAAGATCAAAGATTCAGCCCTCATATCTGCGGCAGTCCTTTCAAACCGCTATATAAGTGACAGGTTTCTACCTGACAAGGCCATCGACCTCATTGATGAGGCTGCCTCTAAGCTCCGCATGGAGATAGACTCCATGCCTGCCCAGCTTGATGAGATTGAGAGGAAACTAAGACAGCACGAGATAGAAAAGCAGGCACTACTAAAGGATAATTCAAGGGATGCAAAGGAGAAGCTTGAGAAGTTAGAAAAAGAGATGGCAGAACTTCAGGCAAGAAGGGATGAGTTGAGGGCGCAGTGGCTGAGTGAAAAGGAGATCATCCTGAGGATCAGGGATATAAAGGAACAGATCGAAAAGACCCGCATCGAGTCAGAAAGGGCAGAGAGAGAAGGAGACCTTACAAAGGCTGCTGAACTGCGATATGGCAGGCTCCTGGACCTCCAGAAGTCCCTTGAGACTGAAAACAGGAGGCTTTCAGAGATCCAATCAAAGAGAAAGATGCTTAAAGAGGAGGTTGATGAGGAGGATATCGCAGAGGTCGTGTCAAAATGGACAGGAATACCTGTGTCAAGGATGCTCGAGGGGGAGGTCCAGAAACTCCTTCATATGGAGGAAAGATTGAGACAGAGGGTTGTTGGCCAGGATGAGGCAATAGTGGCTGTTGCAAATGCCGTAAGAAGGGCAAGGGCTGGTATTCAGGACATGAACAGGCCCATAGGCTCCTTTATCTTCCTCGGACCAACAGGTGTTGGCAAGACAGAGCTTGCAAAGGCACTGGCAGAGTTCCTCTTCGATGATGAAAACGCCATGGTAAGGATTGATATGTCAGAATATCAGGAAAGGCATACAATCTCGAGACTCATTGGTGCACCGCCTGGCTATGTTGGCTATGAGGAAGGGGGACAGCTTACAGAGGCAATAAGGAGAAGGCCTTATTCGGTCATCCTCTTTGATGAGGTAGAAAAGGCCAATCCCGAGGTCTTTAATCTCTTGCTTCAACTCCTTGATGATGGACGGCTTACTGATGGACATGGAAGGACTGTTGATTTCAGGAACACCGTTGTAATAATGACCTCCAACATCGGCAGTTCCCACATTCAGGAAGTGCTTGCTGAAAGGGAGAAAAGTCCTGCTGTATACTGGGGGAAAACGAATGAAGATGAACTCAAAGAGGCAGTGATGAATGACCTCAGGGCCTTCTTCAAGCCTGAGTTTCTCAACAGGGTTGATGAGATAATCATTTTTAACCCCCTATCAAGAGACTTACTGAAGGACGTAGTGGATATCCAGATTGGCAGGATGAGGAGATATCTTATTGAAAAGGGCGTAGATATAGTCCTTACAGAGGCTGCAAAAGAAAGGATTGCAGAACTCGGCTATGACCCTGTATATGGTGCTCGACCTTTAAAGAGGGTGATACAGAAAGAGATCCTGAATCCTTTGGCCATGAGGCTGCTGGACAGAACCTTCGAGGAAGGAGATGTTATTGAGGTTGATTTCGAAGGGAATTCCTTTACCTTCAGAAGGCTTGTTGAGGCAGAGGTAACAGCATAATGGGACCTTTGGTCCCTTATCAATAAGGTCTGTGCTTTTGCACAGAGAAAGGAGGTTCCTATGTCTATCGTTAAGTGGTCTCCAATGAAAGAACTTGAGGACATGAGGAGGGATATGGAAAGGCTCTTTGATGAGTTCTTTGAGCCATTCCACAGACGCAGGCGCTGGTGGCCCAAACCATCAGAAGGTGTGATAGTCCCAAATATAGACATGTACGAGAGGAAGGATGAAATCGTCATTAAGGTGGAGATCCCTGGTGTTGATAAAAACGATATAGACCTCACAATAACAGAGGACTCCCTGACAATCAAAGGAGAGGTCAAAAGAGGAGAAGAGGTGAAGGACGAGGATTACTATGCCAGGGAGATCAGTTACGGAAGCTTCACCAGGACAATAGCACTGCCTGTTGATGTGGATAGCACAAAGGCAAAAGCAACATATAGAAACGGGATCCTTGAGATCGCCCTTCCCAAGAAGGAAGAGGCAAAACCCAAAGAGATCAAGGTAGAAGTATCATAGGAGGTGTGCTATGGCAAATAAGACTTCTAAAGAGGTAGTTAAGGTCGAACCTTCTAAGGCACTATCTCCCTTTGAGGAACTCGAGAGAAGGGTGGAGGAATTCTTCAGAAGACCCTTCTCCATCTTTGGCCCCACCTGGTGGCCAAGACTGAGGTTTCCAGAGTTCGAGGAGATGTCACCATCTGTGGATATATTCGAAGAGGGAGATGATGTGGTTGTAAAGGCTGAACTGCCGGGGATGAAAAAGGAGGACATTGAGGTCAAATTAACAGACAACACCATCACTATCTCCGGTGAGAAAAAGAAAGAAGAAAAGGTTGAAAAGAAGGATTACTACAGGCTCGAACGCTCCTATGGCTCCTTCTGTCGCTCCTTTTCACTTCCCTCAGAGATCCAGACTGACAAGGCAAAGGCACAGTTCAAGGACGGAATCCTCGAGGTGAGGATACCGAAGTCTGAGGAGGCAAAGAAGAAGGAAAGGAAGCTGATGATTGAGTAAAAGGGTTGGAATATCCTGCAGGGGGGCACGATTCCCCCTTGCAGGTAAACGCCCAGTCTGAATCTTGGTGAACCTGTATTTTCCATCTTGAGAAGCAAAAGAAGTCAGGTCTTGAAATATCAATATGGATTTTACATTCTTTAATGTCTTTACGATATTTCAAGAAATTGTCTCTCAAAATGGGCTTCTTCACGCTGCTTGTGAGATTATATATGATATACCAACTCTAGAATACTTTATCCTTAAAGGCCTCGACATCTGTTGCTGGTTTACATTATCAAACTAATATTTTAAGACTTGACCCAGCAAGAGTTGTTCGTGCACTCTTGCAATAACCATCTTTCATAGCTTGCTAAATATCAATATTCCTTGCCTCAAGAGCATGCTTTATAATGAATTCCTTTCTCGGTTCAACCTGATCACCCATTAGAATTGAGAATATCTCATCAGCTTGAACGCTGTCTTCTATACTAACCTGGAGGAGCGTCCTTTTCTCAGGGTCCATTGTGGTCTCCCAGAGTTGCTGGGGGTTCATCTCTCCAAGACCCTTATATCTCTGGATGTTGAGTCCTTTCCTGGCAATATCAAAGACAAGGCTGAGCAGTCCTGTGGTATCGGAAACCTCTCTTTCCCCTTCTCTGGTAATCAACCTTACAGGTGTCCCCATATCCCGTATTATTCCATAGAGGGATTCAAGCTCTCTATATTCAGGTGAAAGGATAAGGCCTGTATCAATTGTTAACTTATAGTTCTGCCTCTTTATTTCCACACCAAATCCCTCGTGCTCTTCATCCTCAAAAATCTCTCCAGCCTTAACGTCAGAAATTTCTGCCTTCAACCTTTCAACAAGGTTTAGCAGGGTGTTACGGTCCTTGATCATTACCTTATTCAAGCCCTCTTTGAGGAGGAATCTCAATATAAGCGGGTCTTTTCGCCTTCTGCTGAACCAGTTGAGGAGTTTTTCAAAACTTACAATCTTTTTCAGATGCGGTATAACAGCCTTACCCCTTATCTCATTTCCCCTAATAAACAGGGATATCTCCTCAGCAGCCAGCTCGAGTAACATATTCTGAAGTTCTGTCTCACTCTGGATGTACCTCTCTGTCTTTCCCTTCTTTACCTTAAAAAGGGGTGGTTGTGCTATATAGAGATAACCCCTCTCTATTATCTCTGACATCTGTCTGTAAAAGAATGTTAAAAGCAAGGTTCTGATATGGGCACCGTCAACATCTGCATCGGTCATCAATATAATCTTATGGTACCTTATCTTTGATATATCAAAGTCGTCAGGACCGATACCAGTTCCAAGGGCAGTTATAAGAATCCTGATCTCTTCTGATGTGAGCATCTTGTCAAACCTTGCCTTTTCAACATTCAGTATCTTTCCCCTGAGAGGAAGTATTGCCTGAAACCTCCTGTCCCTGCCCTGTTTTGCAGAGCCACCAGCAGAATCGCCCTCAACAATAAAGAGTTCACTCTGGGCAGGGTCCTTCTCTGAACAGTCAGCAAGCTTTCCGGGAAGACCTGTATCCTCAAGGGCCCCTTTTCGTCTTGTCAGTTCCCTTGCCTTTCGGGCCGCCTCTCTTGCACGAGCTGCCTGAATGGCCTTTTCTATGATCTTCCTCGCAACAGATGGATTCTCCTCAAAATAAGTTGCTAATGCATCATTAACTATGGACTCAACTATTCCCTTAACGTCACTGTTGCCGAGTTTCATCTTTGTCTGACCTTCAAACTGAGGGTTCGGGATCTTTACGCTTATGACAGCGGTAAGTCCCTCTCTTATATCCTCACCTGAGATTACTTCCTTGCCATTTTTCAATATGCCTGATGCTGTCCCGTAATTGTTAGCTGTCCTTGTAAGGGCTGATTTAAATCCAACAAGATGCGTTCCCCCCTCTTTGGTGTTTATATTATTTGCAAAGGTATAGATCGTTTCAGCATATCCATCATTGTACTGAAGGGCTATCTCCAATGTTATATCATCTTTCTGTCCCGATATATAAATCGGTTTTGGATGTAGGGGAGTCTTGTTCTTGTTAAGATGCTCAACAAAAGAGACTATACCACCCTTATAGAGAAACTCCTGGGTCTTGTCTGTCCTTTCGTCATGAATTGATATCCTGAGACCACTATTGAGAAAGGCGAGTTCCCTCAGTCTTTGTGAGAGTATATCAAAGCTAAAATCAAGTACTTCAAATATCTCAGGGTCAGGCTTGAAGGTGACCTTTGTTCCACGCCCCCTGGTCTTGCCAACAATGGTAAGAGGAGTTACCGGTCTTCCCCTTTCATATCTCTGTTGATAGACCTGGCCATTCTGTTTTATCTCCACCTCAAGCCACTCAGAGAGGGCATTAACAACCGATACCCCTACTCCGTGCAGTCCTCCTGAGATCCTGTACGCCTTAGATTCGAACTTTCCTCCAGCGTGCAATTCAGTCAGGGCAACCTCCACAGCAGACCTTCCCTCAGGGTCACCGGGGTGCGGTGCCGTTGGTATGCCCCTTCCGTCATCTATTACGGTTGCACTTCCATCGTGATGAAGTATAACATCTATATTCTTACAGTAACCTGCAAGGGATTCATCTACACTGTTATCTACAACTTCATATAATAGGTGATGAAGGCCCTCAACACCTGTAGAGCCGATATACATGGCTGGTCTCATCCGTACACCTTCGAGACCTTTCAGTATCTTTATATCTTCAGCTCTATATGTTTCTTCAACGGCTGTTACTTCCTTATTTTCCATTTCTACAGATCTCCTGTCTCAAAAATCTCCCCTATATACAAAATCTTTAATCTTAGAGCCTCATTGGCATAATTACGCACCTGTAATCTTCCCTTCCATCCTCCATTAGAAGGCTCGGCGAGAGTTGATCGCGAAGGGCAAATGTTACGATATCTCCTTTGATTGCCGACAGGGAATCAATGATATAACGGGCGTTGAAACCTATTGTAATGTCCTCTCCATAATACTCTATCTCTATCTCATCCCTCGCCTCTCCAAGGTCCGGGTCCGATGAGGTTATAACCAGGAGATTATCCGATATATCCATCTTAACGGCATTACTCCTTTCCCGCGATATTATGGAGACCCTTTTCAGGGACTTCAGAAACTCCTCTCTATTTAACCTCACTACCTTTTCATTCTGTGGAAGGACCTGTTCATAATTAGGATAGGTCCCCTCGATCAATCTCACAAGAAAATCCTTCTCTCCTATCTTAAAGAGGATATGGTTTTTACCAAATCTTACAGAGATGACCTCGATGCCATTAATAAATTTTCTTATCTCAAGGGCAGCCTTTCTCTGGATTATTAACTTCTTTTCCTCCTGAATTGTATGTCCTGTATTCTTGATTATAAGAGCAAGCCTGTGACCATCTGTGCCAACAACATTTACTGTACCATCAGGCTTTATATGAAATAAAAGACTGTTTAAAACATATCTTGTGTCTATCTCTCCAGCAGAATATATTGTCTTATCTATCATTTCAATAAGGTCATCTGACTTAAAAACTAACTCCTCCTTTGCCTCTATACCAGGCCAGGCAGGAAAGTCTGATGCGGGAAGACAGGCAAGCCTGAATCTGCTTTTCCCTGATATAACCTTCACCCATTTGTCATCCTCGCTGTCCAGTATTATATCTTTCTCTGACTCCCTGACTATATCAAGTAACTTCCTTGCAGGGATACACATCCTGCCAGAAGACTCGATAGACGCCTTCAGTGGTTCCTTTATTGCTAACTGGAGGTCTGTGGCGTATATTGTTGCCTCCTTCCCTTCAGCATCGAGTAGAAAATGACTCAGTACTGGTTTAGTATTTTTCTTATCTACTATATTCTGAATGTCCTGGAGCTTTTCCTGTATCTCTCCTTTACTTACTGTGATTCTCATCTGAACCTCCTGTTACTCTTTTATCCTGTTGATCAGGCTATCAACAAGCCTTTTAAAATCCTCATCACTTGAAATACGTTCCTCTACCTGCTTACAGGAGTATATAACCGTTGCGTGGTCCTTTCCACCAAAGTTTTTTCCTATATCACTCAGGGAGGAATTTACAAGTTTCTTTGCAATATACATGGCTACCTGCCTTGGTACAGCAATCTCCTTTGTCCTCTTCTTTGACTTCATGTCCTGACACTTTATACCAAAGGCCTCGGCAACCGTTTTTTGAATCTGCTCTATAGTAACAGGTCTTACCTCGTCAATGATTATGTCTTTTAACAGATCCTTTGCAGTCTGAATTGTTATTGTCTCACCAGTAAGGGCAGAGTGTGCCCCGAGCCTTATCAAACAACCCTCCAGTTCCCTTATATTGGACTTTATCTTTGAAGCAAGAAATGCAACGACATCATCGGAAAGAAAGAGTCTATCCATTGCAGCCTTTTTCTTTATTATTGCGATCTTTAATTCAAGTTCGGGCGGTTGTATATCAACTATCAGACCCATGCCAAACCTCGACCTCAGCCTGTCTGTTATTTCCTTTATATCCTTTGGTGGTCTATCACTGGTGAGTACAATCTGTTTTTGCCTTTCATAAAGGGCATTTATGGTGTGAAATAGTTCATCCTGTGTTGCGTTCTTGCCAGCAAAAAACTGGACATCATCAAGGAGAAACACATCAAGCCCCCTGTACCTTGCCTTCATCTCATCTGCCTTCTGATGCCTCATAGCAGAGACAAACTCATTTGTAAACTGTTCTGAGGAGACATAGATGATATTGTAGTCCTTTTTTCTATCAGCTAAATAATTACCTATTGCAGTAATTAGATGGGTCTTACCAAGACCAACTCCTCCATATATAAAAAGAGGGTTATACGTTATTCCTGGTCCCTCTCCCACGGCACGAGCTGCTGCAAAGGCTACCTGATTACTCTGTCCTGTAACAAAATTCTCAAAAGTGTACTTTGGATTGAGGTAAATGCCCTTATTGGCAAGCCTCTGTTTTCTCATCTCAAGTCTTGTATCTATCTTTCTTATCTCTTCGTCCTCTCTCTCGGCTATTTTGAATTTGACACTGTAGGAAGAACCAGTCACCTCTGAAATTACCTCTCCAATTATAGTTGGATAATAATCTTCGATCCATTCCTTAAAAAATCTGTTTGGTATCTCAAGAATAGCGGTCTGATCTTTAAGTTGCGTCAGTTTCATAGGCTTAAACCATAACTCATACACATGAGTCCCGACTTTTTTTTCGATAAACGACAAACTCTTCTCCCATATCTCATTAAGTTTCATTATAAATTCCTTTTTTAACAACTTACTAACAATATGTTAATAAATTAACCTCAGGCACTGTATTATAAACCATAAAATGTTAGAGAGCAAGGTAAAGATATGTCAAAAAATTATCAAGTAAGAACCTTAAAATCTTATAAACATAAAATTACCAGCTATTCAGTCCTTTTTAACAAAATCCTGATACTCTGTTCTACCCCTCAAAGACTTATTGTCAAAGGATTAAAATATATCAACTAACATTTCAACATATAATTTCTCTAAAACTAAGGTATTATATCTTTTAAATAGAAACAGTAAGACTTTTCTTTCTAAGATAAGAGTCAATGAAGATATCTATATCACCATCCAGAACAGACTCTATATCTCCAACCTCAACACCTGTTCTGTTATCTTTCACAAGCCTATAGGGCTGTAATACATAAGACCTTATCTGGTTACCCCAGGCTATATCCTTCTTATCACCAATAATACCTTTGAGCTTTTTCTCCTCCTCTCTTAACTGAAGGTCGTATAGACGTGCTTTTAATATCTTCAAAGCCATCTCTTTGTTCCTGTGCTGAGATCTCTCACTCTGACAGGATACTATAATCCCTGTGGGTAAATGTGTAATTCGTACAGCAGATGATACCTTGTTGACATGTTGACCACCGGCTCCTGAGGCCCTGAAGGTATCAATCTTCAGCTCGTCATCCTTTATATTTACTTCAACATCATCTTCTATTTCTGGATAAACAAGCACAGCAGCAAATGATGTGTGTCTTCTCTTGTTTGCATCAAAAGGGGATATCCTGACAAGGCGATGAACACCTGCCTCTCCCTTAAGATAACCATAAGCATACTTTCCCTTTACGCTAAAGGTCACACTCTTTATACCTGCCTCATCTCCAGGAAGGATATCCATTATCTCAACCTTGAAGTTATGCCTCTCTGCCCAGCGGATATACATTCTTTCAAGCATCTCTGCCCAGTCCTGACTTTCTGTGCCACCTGCACCCGGGTGAATAGTCACTATGGCATTATTTCTATCAAGCTCTCCAGAGAGGAGGTGTCGTGTCTCTATCTCCTCAACGAGTGACTTAAGATACCTTATTCCTTCTTTTATCTCCCTGACAAAGAGTTCCCCATCTTCTTCATTGAGGACGGTCAAAGAGTCTTCAAGGTAATTTAACCGATCAATTAATTCATCAAATGGCTCCAGTATGTCCTCTATCTTTGCCTTTTTCTTTTGAAGTTCCTTGAGCCTGTCCATTGAGGACCATACTGACTCATGGGATAATTCTACCTCTATCTCCTTTATCCTGCGCCTGAGCCCATCAACATCAAAGATAACCTCTTAAGGTCTCTATCTTGAGCCTAATATCATTTAACTCCTGCCTTAATTCTTCCACTAATAACATCTCAACCCTCTCCTTGTATTTTACTATCCCCCTCACCCCTGCCTGTACCGTTGGCACGGCAGACAGGCTCCCCTCTCCCCAGCGTGGAGAGGGTTAGGGTAAGGGTTTTTGGGAAAATGGGTCTGTCTGCCCATCTATATCTTCTTCACCTTTAATCACAGAACAAGCAATATCATTGCCACTATACAGAGATAAGAAAATATATCACCATACTTTGAATAAAAAGTAATAGTGTTATCTGTCTTAATATCAACGACATCATAACGCCTCTCAAAAAGTGGTGTTGCCCTTATTATCCTTCCGTTACTGTCAATATAACCTGAAATCCCTGTATTGGCTGCCCTCAAAACAGGCTTTCTATTCTCAATCGCCCTGAAAACAGCCATACTAAAATGCTGGTATGGTCCCGATGTCTTGCCAAACCATGCATCATTAGTTATGTTAACTATAAAATCTCCACCCTTATTGTAAAATTTCCTTACAAGGCCAGGGAATATGATCTCGTAACATATAAAAGTTCCAAAGCTTCCAAAATCAGTAGTTGCCCTTATAATCTTATCCCCGGGTGAATAGTCACCTATTCCAACTACAAGTTTGTCAAGGAAAAAAAGGACCCTCTTCAATGGAACGTATTCTCCAAAGGGAACCAAATGTATTTTATCATAAATGAAGGGAATATTTCCTTTCCTGTCAATGAGTATAGCGCTATTTGAAAGTAATGCCCGGCCCTCCTTTGAGGAGTCTCTTTTGACAATAACGCCTCCTGTTAAGAGATATGAGCCAAGTTCTTTTTGAAAGCTGAGGAGATCATCTGTAAGTGTCCTGTCATAGCCAAAATAAAAAGGTAGGGCTGTTTCGGGCCATATAATCATTGAGGGTGAATAAGCCATTGCCTTAAGTGTAAGTTCTTTATAGGTTGATATGACAGATGTCTGGTACTCAGGCTGCCATTTTTTATCCTGCTCGATGTTGCCCTGAATAAGAGCGACCCTTATGGTATTGCCGGGCCTCTGCTGATTGAGTCTCCAGAGACCGTAAAACGATGAAAAGACCACCAATAATGAAAGCACAACAAGTCCTGAGCCGATCCAGAATCTCGATAGAAGGGGCATCCTCTCCTCTCTCTTTCGCAATATCAAAAGATCAGAAACTGCTGCATTAAAGGCAACGATAAGAAAAGAGACACCGTAAATACCTGTTATATCAGAGAACTGGATTAAAGTGAGAAATTTATACTGAGAATAACCCAGGCTTGACCATGGAAAGCCTGTTAGTGCATAAGAACGTATGAATTCAAGTGTAACCCAGAAGACCGGAGCTATTATAAAGGCAGGCAACTTTGTCCTCACTATCTTCAGAGAAAAGGCCATTGAAAATATACCAATATACAGGGCGAGATAAAGAGCAAGCAGCAGGACGACTAATAAACTTATTATTAAAGGAAGATTACCATAATAGGTCATTGAATAGTAGATCCAGTAGAGGGTCCCTGAAAAATAAATAAAACCACAAATGTAACCCATCTTAAAGGCCGTTAAACGGTTCTTGTCCCATAAAGCAACAAGAAGAGGAATCAGGGAAAACCATGCCAGAGGGTAAAGAACAGGGTTTGGAAAGGACAAAAATAGGAGAAGGCCTGAAATTACAGCAGGCCCATAAATCCTGATCAATGCCTTGACATTGAAAGCCATCAAAGTTTATAGTTTATCGTTGGGCAGTTAGCTCAGTCGGTAGAGCAGAGGCCTGAAAAGCCTCGTGTCCGCAGTTCGATTCTGCGACTGCCCACCAGCTTATTTTAACAGGAATCTTCTTACCTCCCCGACACGGAGAGTTATCTTATTTGAATCAAGATATTCAAGAAAGGGTATGGCATATTTTCTCGTTGTTCCCAGGAGGTCCCTGAACTCGGCAACGGTCATCTCTGGCTTTTTAGAAAAGAAGGCCTTTAAAAGGGATAGCATCCTGTTATAATTTTCCACTGTCAGGTAGAGGGAATCGTTTATCCTTGCTATCCTTCCCTCTTTCTGCATCAATCGAAGGATGTCCGCGACTTCCTTTTCCTTTATCTGAAGGGCCTTCGAGATTTCCTCCTTTGAGGGAGGCTGAAAACCTGATTCTCCAAGTATCTTCAATATCCTGCCAGAAACAGCTGAATCAGTAGAAGATACACTGAAGCCCTCAAGCATAACAAGATTTCTGTCAACCCTTAATCCCTTAATCTTTGCAAAGAGGGCATTCCATATATCAGGGAGGAATCTCAAGCGCCCTTTTAATTCTTCCTTTGGCATCCCGGGTCTGAGGGGATTTGACTTATGATAATCCTGAAGGACTTGCCTGATATTACTGCAAAGATTGTCATAAACATCCCTGTGAAAGAGATAACCCTCGATCTCGATGATCAAACCTTTTTCCTTAAGTGCACTGATCGAATCTTCAATAGATGGTATCTCGGCTCTTATCCATCCCTTTAATGAGCCTTTTTCCAGTCCCTTTATCCCTGCCTTTTTTACTTTTACAGAGACCTTTTCCTGAAGGTCAGTACCTTCATAGATTATCAGGTCACTGAGGTCGTCTGTTTTTTTCCTCTTTGGAGGAAGAGGGTCTAATATAGTCCCTCCACCGATTGTAATAACAGGGGAAAACCTTCTGATGATAAATCTATCACCAGAGAGAGCAACTACAGGTTCGGAAAGCTTTATCTGACAGAAACATGAATCGCCCCCCTTTACTTCATCTCGACCGTAAAGGATTATCCTGCCGGTAGTCTCAGCTGTTGTTAAATGAAAATGAACAATACTCCTGTTTTTGAGTGGTTGCTGGTTTTGAAGGAGCTCTATCTTTGCATCCATAACAGTGACAGCTCTTAATACACCCGGTGTAACAACAATGTCTCCTCTACGCAGTGCCTCTTTCTCAATACCCTGAAGGTTTATTGCAACCCTCTGACCTGCAAGGGCTGTCTTAATAGGTTTTCCATGGCTCTGCATCCCTCTTACTTTGCTCTTCAGATCGGCAGGAAGGATCTCAACCTCCTCGTCGAGCCTGATGCTACCTGATATGAGGGTTCCTGTGACAATGGTTCCAAAGCCTTTAAGGGTAAAGACCCTGTCTATAGGCAGTCGAAATATCTCATTAACCGGTTTTGTCTCAACTGCGAGGGCAAGGTGATGGATTTTTTCCCTGAGCAGGTCGAGATTATAGCCACTCTTTGCTGAAACAGGCACGATCTCGGCGTTTTCAAGAAAGGACCCTTTTATAAACTCCCTTACCTCCTCTATTACAAGCTCAAGCCATTCCTTTTCCACAAGGTCTTCCTTTGTTATCGCCACAAGACCTGATTTTATCCTTAGAAGGTTACATATGGCAAGGTGTTCTCTGCTTTGAGGCATTATACCCTCATCAGCAGCAATAACGAGGAGTACCAGGTCTATTCCTCCTGCTCCAGCAAGCATATTTTTTACAAGCCTTTCGTGGCCTGGCACATCTACAATACCCACCGTCAGACCATCAGGATAATTAAGGTCAGCAAAGCCAAGATCAATAGTGATACCCCTCTCCTTTTCCTCCTTAAGTCTATCAGGATCAATCCCGGTTAGGGCCTTAACGAGGGTGCTCTTGCCATGGTCAATATGGCCTGCTGTTCCGAGTATGACATAACGCATGGGATATTTTATTCAATATTACAGAAAGGTATCAAGAAATGTTTAACTCTAAGTGGTTACGCTTAGATGGATTTGAGAGTTGTTATTCTTGGGGGTAATTATGTACAAAGCAGATTGCGCTTACGTAGGCGTCGTTCCGGAGCGCAGTAATTTATAAAAATTTAAGGGGCGATTTAAATCGCCCCTACTCAAACTTGATTGCCTCAACAGGACAGGTATCAGCCGCAGCCTGGCAATCACAGGTGTCGCATTTGTCAGGACCCACTACCCATGCCTTATCATCCCTTAATTCAAAAACCTCTGGACAGAGCTCCACACAGGAGCCACAACCAATGCATAAGTCCATGTCAACGACAGGTACTGCCATCTCTTATACCTCCTTTTAATTTATTCTACTGGCGTGACAACCGCCATTACAACTAACCTCTCACCCAGGTTTGCCTCAAAGCCATGTGACACCATGGGCTCACAAAGGATGCAGGTCTTCTCATCTGCTTCAATCCTCTCATCTCCTACTATAAACGTTCCTTTACCCTGAACGCAATACATAAGTAGTCTGAGGGGGGCCTTATGGGGTTCAAGCCTCTGGCCAGGCTCGAGACACATAAGGGCTATCCTCATTTCGGGTTTGTCTGATAACATCTCCCTTGAGATCCTGTCACTATAAAACTTAATATGACTCTTGAGGTCTATGACTTCCATGTGCACCTCCTTTTTATTCCTTAGATATAACAAGGATATACCAAAAATTGCTGCCTCACAATGACTAAAATCATATTAAACCTGTCTGTTTTAATTTCTTTGCCCTTAAAAGGATTTCATCTATTGCCCTTTTACCATCAGGGCCAAAATCCATTGAGTAGCTATTGACATAAAGGACGATATGTTGCTCAATGACAGAATCATTGAGCTCTTTAGCCTTTTCCCTTATGTAGGGCATGACCTCCTCTTTATTCTTACAGGCATAAGAAATACTTTTTCTTATAAGGTCCTCAATTTGAGCAATCCTGTCTGAATACTGTCTCTTTATGATTATACATCCAAGAGGAATGGGGAGACCTGTCTCTTTCTCCCACCAGCTTCCAAGGTCAATGACCTGGTGCAGGCCAAAGGACTGATAAGTAAAGCGTGACTCGTGTATAATCAGTCCTGCATCAACCATCCTCGAGCGGACAGCCTCCAAGATCTCATGAAAGGGCATCACAACAATATTCTCTTCGTATTTCGAGTCATAAAGCCTTAGCAATAGAAAGGCTGTTGTTAACAGGCCTGGTATTGCTATCTTCTTTCCTCTTAGCTCTTTCATTGTACAGGGGTGACGGGCTACCATAAGGGGACCACAGCCTTTGCCGAGGGCACCACCAGCATTAAGAAGGGAGTATCGATCTTTCAGATAAAGATAGGCATGAAAGGAGACCTTTGTCATATCAAAGGCATCTTTCATGGCGAGGTTATTCAGGGTCTCCACATCAAGAAGGGATTCTCTGAATCGCCAATCACTACTCACCTTACCATGCACAAGGGCATAAAAGATAAAGGTATCATTCGGACATGGCGAATATCCAAGGGTAAGGGTTTCCATATCTGACATTATACCATTGCTAACCTGAAAGTGGGGCGAACCTATGTTTTCGTCCTTTTTATAATTTCCCATCTTTAGGGCAGACAGACCCACCTGTCTGCCGAGAGGCAGGTCTGCTTCCACAAATTAATTAAAAGGCTTATTATGTTATAATTTTGTGACTGGGGTAAAGGAATCCTTACACATAAGGGTTGGTAAGAATTACGAGTTTGGAACGAGGTATAGAGAATCAGAGAGTTGATGTAAGGCCCAAAACGGCCGTAGTAATACCTGCATACAGGGTCTCAAACGCAATAGCTGATGTAATCAGGTCCATACCTGAATGGATTGACCACATAATCATTGTTGATGATGCCTGTCCTGAGTCCTCAGGAAAGGTCGCAGAAACAACACGAAGGGTTAACATCTCTGTCCTTTACCACAGAGAAAATCAGGGAGTGGGAGGCGCTGTAATAACAGGTTACAGAAAGGCCCTCGAGCTGGGATGCGATATAGTTATAAAGATGGACGGCGATGGCCAGATGGACCCTGCATACATTGAGGCCCTTATTGATCCCCTGAAAAATGACAGGGCAGACTACACAAAGGGTAATCGTTTCCATGACTTCAGGGCCCTCAAATCAATGCCAAAACTAAGGCTCTTCGGTAATAGCGCCTTATCATTCCTTATAAAGTTTTCCTCAGGATACTGGAATATAATGGATCCTACCAATGGTTACACCGCTATTCACAAAAGGGCGCTGGAAAGGCTCAATCTCGAAAAGGTCTCTAAAAGGTTCTTCTTCGAATCAGACATGCTTATAAACCTTAACATAATAAATGCTGTTGTCAGGGATATTGCTATCCCGGCAAGATATGGTGATGAAAAGAGTTCCCTTCGTCCAGAAAAGGTGATTTTTCAGTTTCCGCCACGGATATTAAAGGGCCTTATGAGGAGGGTCTTTTTTAAATACTTTGTCTATGATTTTAATATGGCCTCTGTATATATACTCCTTGGCCTGCCCACGTTCTTATTTGGTCTATCCCTCGGTATTATTGAGTGGATAAGGTCAATAATCACTGGAGAACCAAGGTCAGCAGGCACCATCATGCTTGTTGCCCTGCCAATTATAGTCTCCTTCCAGATGCTCCTTCAGGCCATTCAGATAGATATAAACTCTATTCCCAAAAAGACGGATGATAGATAGGCATTACAGAAAGACCTACGAGTCTCTATTTAAGGAGGCTATGCATAAGGTCTCAAGGGGTTTTTTTGACGAAGCAGCCCTGCCATCATATACACACAGTAACTGGTTAATGTCATGGCTATTCTGGAAAAGGATTGATGCAGCCCTCAAGATGGCAGGCGATGTACAGGGTAAGGCGGTCCTTGATTTTGGCTGTGGTGGAGGGGTAACCTTCAACTATCTCTCGTCTCATGGTGCCAGGGTTTATGGCTGTGAGAATCAGTTTTATCAGCTGGCTGAGTTTATCTCCGAAAGGTTAAAGGCAGGGGTTACCATTTACAGGACCCTCTCTGACATAGGTAATGTTCAGTTCGACATCATAATGGCCCTTGATGTATTTGAACATGTAGAGGACCTGGGGAATATCATTGATGTCATGCTTGAATTATCTCATAATGAGACGACCCTGATCGTATCCGGCCCCACGGAGAACATCCTTTACAGGGCAGGAAGGCAACTGGCGGGATTTTCAGGACATTATCACAGAAGAAATATTTATGACATTGAAGGGGACCTTATCAAAAGGGGTTTCAGGAGGGTCGGGATTAAGAGGCTTTTCTCGCCCTTGACATTTTTCAGGGTTTCTTCCTGGAGGATCTTGAATGAACAGGCGTAGAAAGGAGGAGATATTTCTCATCATAATATTCCTTATCTCTGTATTTTACCTCGGAATAATCAAGATCGAGGATACAGATAGCTGGACACACCTGAGCTTCGGGAGGTGGATATGGGAAAACAGGGCAATACCCCTTAATGAGCCTTTCATTACGACATCACAACCCTTTCCGTACAATAACTGGCTCTTTGGTTTTATCTTTTATATGGCCTATCATTTCTTTAACATCTATGGTGTAATCCTTTTGAAGGCCATGATTGTGACCCTTGCCTTCTTAATCCTCCTTATGGACTCCCTCAGACCTCATAGAAATATCTTTATCTCCATAGCCATCATGGCTATAACCGTTATAATTGCCCGTACTCGTTTTGTTGAAAGACCTGATATATTCCTCATGGTCTTTTTACCTTTCAGTATCTTCAGCCTGAATGCCTTTGTTCATGCAAACAAAAGGTACATTTATGCCCTGCCCCTCATTCATATGTTATGGGCGAATTCTCATACAAGTATCCCCCTGATGTTTGTGCCCTTTGGGGCATTCATTGGTGGCGGGGTGATTCAGCTGTATATAAATAAGGCCTCTGGAGGAAAGGTCCTTTTCTCATTTACTCCTTCAATGAATCAGATAAAGACCATTGTCATAATCTTTGTCCTTTCCTTTGTTGCATCCCTAATCAGTCCATATTTCATAAGTCAATACACAGTGAGTTCTCAGGCCCTCGCCTCTGATTGGTGGAGGCATGAGATTATGGAACTTCAGAGGCCTACATGGCAAAACATGAAGTATCCCTTTATCATGGCCCCTTTTGTGCTTTTTACCTTTCTTTCAGGTTATCTCGCTTCAAGAAGACAGGGGAGGCCCTATCCTGCATTGATACATCTGTTCCTCGTTATTCCCTTTCTGTATCTTTCCTTTACTGCCATGAGGTTTATATTCCTTGCTGCTATAATCTCGGCGCCTGTAGTTGCAAGGAATATATACAGCCTTTTAAGAGAAAGACGGTTTGAAGGAATCACCGGTCGGATTGTGACGGTCATCACCCTTTTGATAATCCTGATATACGCGTTGCTGATCATAAAATATGATGTCGGCCCCTTTTCAAATGAGCGGAAGATAACGGGCTTCGGTATAAATTACAATGAGGTGCCCGAAGGCGCCCTTAGATATATGGACAGGAGGGGCATTTATGGCAATGTCTTTAATCTCTTTCAATGGGGTGGATATATAACCTGGAGGGACTTTCCAAAAAGGATGCCCTTTATTGACGGAAGGGGCTTTATGGATGCCAGTCTCCTTGAGAAGACCCTTCAGTTCAGAAAGAAGTCTGCTGTTGTGAAAGAGTTTGAGGAAAGGTATAACTTTAAGGCTGTCCTGATTACCTATCCTATCCTTCTCACTGATGCACCTGAGGCATTCTCTGACATTGATATAGCCTTTCATAACGACAATTGGGCCCTTGTTTACTGGGATGACAGCTCACTTTTGTATCTCAGGAGGTTCAAGGGTTATGACGATATTATTAAGGAAGATGAATACAGGTATATAAAACCCGCAAATGGAATTGCTGGTGTCAAGCCAAAGCTCCTCGACAGGGATTACAGACAGAACTTGATAAAGGAACTTATGAGGAATGCAAATGCAACAGGCTCTGCAAAGACTTACTTTTATCTGGGATTCGTATATAACGAAGAAGGGCTTTACAGGGAGGCTATTGATGCCTTTAATAAGGCAATTAAAACAGGGAAAGCCAACTTACATGACCTATACGATGGCCTTGCCTTTTCTTACCTGCAACTGGGAGATGCAAAGAAGGCGCTGAGGTTTTATGAAAAGGCCATTTCAATCTACAGGTCACCTTCAACCCTCTATAAGATAGGCGTTATCTATCTTGCCGAGAAGAGGTATAATGAGGCAAGAAGGTATCTTGAGGGGGCCCTCAGAGAGAACCCCTATCTTGTCTCAATCTATCCGATGCTCATGGATATATACAGGAGACTCGATATGCAGAAAGAGCTTACGAGGCTCACGAGACTCTATGAAAAGGCAGCAATTGAAAGTGGTGGAGAAGAACATTTCAAAGAGGGGCTGAAGGCTTACATGAGCGGAAGCTATGAAACTGCCCTCAGGGAGTTCAAGAAATCCATCGAGATTAATCCATCAAACCCTGTGCCTTACAGCAATGTTGGTTACATCTATTATGACATTGGCGATATGGCAAAGGCTTATGAGTATCACAGAAAGGCCCTCGAGATTGACCCGAATCATGCCAACTCCCATTATGGCCTTGCCCTTATTTACAGTAGATGGGGTGATGATGAGAGGGCAAGGCACCACTGGCAGGAATATCTCAGGATAGAGCCAGCAGGTTATTACTCACGCAAGGCAAAGGAGGAATTGATGAGGATTGAAAGGAAGAGTGTCAAAGATTAACTGTTTATGCTATACTTCCCGTATGGTGAAAAAGGTCATTATAGCAACATTATTGACTGTAGCAATTGCCCTTATCCTGTCTATTAATGGAAGGGTCGCATTCAGTGAAGAGGATTGTCTCACCTGTCATGAACAGCTCTCAAAGGAGAAGGTTGTTCATCCTGCCTTATCAATGGGTTGTCCGACCTGCCATTCAGCAATAGACGCAAAAGAGATTCCCCATAAGAAGACTAACAAAATTGCAAGGGGGCTTTCCTCAGAGCAGCCCGATTTATGTTATAACTGTCATGATAAGGGCATGTTTACGAAAAAGACGGTTCATCCTCCCTTAGGTATGGGTTGTACAGCCTGTCATAATCCTCACTCATCAAAGAATGCAAGACTTCTCAATTCTGAGCCACCAGAACTCTGTTATAACTGCCATGACAGGAAGAAGTTTGAGGGTAAGATAGTTCATTCCCCTGTAGCAGGAGGAATGTGTACTGCATGCCATAATCCCCATTCTACCGATTCTCCAAGGTTGCTTGTTTCAGAGGCACCTGACCTCTGTTACAACTGTCATGACAGAACAGCCTTTGCAAAGAAGAATATTCATCCTCCTGTAGCAGGTGGGATGTGTCTCAATTGTCACGTTCCACATGCCTCTAAATATACAACCCTCACTGTTAAGGCTGTCAACGGTGTATGCACAACCTGTCACACCGGCGAGGCTATTAAGAGTGGTTTTCATGTTGTAAGGGGATTCAGGTCAATAGGTCATCCAATGACAGGCCAGGTTGACCCGAAGCGGGAGGGGAAGAGGTTCAACTGTGCAAGTTGCCATGATCCCCATAGTTCTGAGTACAATAGACTATTTAGATATAAGGCACAGGCCCCCTTCGAGTTGTGTCTGCATTGCCATGAGAAATAGTGGTAAGGAGGTTTTTTGATGAATAGGTCAATATACTCAATTATGTTCTTTATTGCCCTTATTGCCATTACTGGTCTTAATGCCTGCGCACCATCAATGCCTGAGAAGAAGAAGATAGACCTTGTCTGGCCATTACCGCCAGATGAGCCAAGGATTAAATATGTTGATTATTTCCAGACCTCTCTTGACCTTGGTGCAAAGAAGGGACTGGCAGAGACAATCTTTGGCGAGGAGAAGGTTGATGCCCTTGATAAGCCCTATGGTGTTGCCGTTGATAATGAGGGCAGGGTTTATGTAACCGACCTCGGAAAGATCTGGGTTATTGACTTCAAGAATAAGACATACAATTTCATTGGAGACCAGCCAGGGATTGGTCGGCTTATTCAACCTATCGGTATTGCTGTCTCAAGTGATGGAAGGGTCTTTGTCTCTGATGTCTCCCTTGACAGGGTCTTTGTCTATAACAGGGAGGGGAAAACCATAGGCGCCATAGGTGAGAAGGGTGAGTTTGAGGGGGCAAGCGGAATAGCCATAGATGAAAAAAACAGGCTTGTTTATGTTGTTGATGCTCGAAAGCATTATATAAATGTTTATTCACTTGAAAATTATAAAAAGATAAAGACTATCGGGAAGAGGGGAACAGAGAACGGCGAGTTCAACTTCCCTACAAACATTACTGTTGACAGAGATGGAAGGCTCTATGTCGTTGATACCGGTAATTTCAGGGTACAGATCTTTGATAGTGAGGGAAGGTTCATCAAATCCATAGGCAGACTTGGTGACACACCTGGCTCTTTTGCAAGACCGAAAGGCATAGCTGTCGATTCAGAAGGCCATATCTATGTCGTTGATGCGGCCTTTCAGAATTTCCAGATCTTTGACTTTGAGGGAAATATATTATTGTTTGTAGGAAGTGGAGGCGTTGAGCCAGGACAGTTCATATTGCCAGCAGGGATAGCTATTGACAAAGAGGACCGTATCTATGTTATAAATCAGCTACCTCCTTCACTTCAGATATTTGAATACATGGGTGAGAAGTGGAAGAAGAGGCAGGCTGAAGGGGCAAAATAAGTTAAATCCTTGTGTGAAAAGGCACAAAATGGGTGAAATAACTCATAATAGAGAAGGGGTAAAGAATTTTTAAAAAAATTTTATAAAAAAACAAGAGGTTTTCAAAGCCAACAGGATTGGCACAGACATTGCATATTTTAAAATTAAAATTAATTATTTTAAAGGAGGTAGCTATCATGGGTAACCTTTTTAAGGTCTTAAATCCTGAAATGAAAGGAGGTGAAAGGATAATGAAGAAAGCAGGGCTATTCCTTTTAGTTGCATGCTTGGTTCTGGTTGCAGCCGTTGCCTTTGCAGGGATAGCAAATACAAAGCATAATCTGACATCCACAGGTGGTCAGACTACAAGGACCACAGATTCAACGGCTACACTCTGCGGTTTCTGCCACATCCCTCACGGTGGTGATACATCGGTTACCGGTCTTCCCCTCTGGGCAAGGCAGACGCCAGCTGGCCCTTACACTGTTTATGGCGCATCAGGCTCTGGTTTAAATGGTCAAACCCTCTCAGGCACACCTGTTAATTCAATGCCCGGGACATTCTCCCTTACCTGTCTGAGCTGTCATGATGGCACTATCTCACTCGGCACGATCGTTAAGAATGGTGTTTCCACAACATATCCTATGATAGGTAATGTTGATGCTAATGGTAAACTCGTGGATGACGGTAATGCTACTGCCTATAACCCTCTTATAAGCACAGACCTGAGAAACGACCACCCTGTGGGGCTCGAGTACAGGGGGGAGGCAGCCACTTATGCCGGTCTCATCAATGCAGTAAACGGTGTTGTTGCAAACAAATATCCTCTTTACGGTGCAAGCAGTGACCAGCTTGAGTGTGCATCATGTCATGACCCGCACAGGGAAGATACAACTGGCCAGACGAAGTTCCTCAGAGGTGCGAATGCAACCCTCTGCCAGGACTGTCACGCCAATAAATAAGATAGGATGTTAAATTCAAAAAAGGGTGGTCTTATCCACCCTTTTTTTTTGATCTCAGGAAAGGAGCGATTTTTGAGGCGTATCTTAACTGTTTTTATATTATGTTTTGTGGCTTATGCCGGTGCAGAAGAGATAGTTGCCAGGGTTGGTGATTCTGTTATAACCATTAATGACCTCGAAGAGGCCCTCGATCATTACATGCCCCCTGGAGCCTTTCACGGCAGGTCCCTTGAAAAGAGGGATCGGTTTAAAAAAGAGGCCCTTGAGGCATTGATTGAGGAGGAATTACTCTTTAAGGAGGCAAAGAAAAGGGGCTTAAAGGTTCCTGATGAGGTAATAGATGCTGTTATTGAGGAGAATAAGAAGAGGCTCGGGTATAAGAGATTTCAGGAGGTCCTGAAACAGAAGGGACTCTCCGTTAAGGGATTTCGAGAGAGGATCAGAAAGGCCCAGATGGTGCAGACCCTCTTGGGACTGCTCAAAAAAGAGGCATCATATTCAGAAGCAGAACTGAGGGATTATTATGAAAAGAACAGGTCGAAATTCAGAAGACCCGAATCAATGCGTCTATATCACATCCTTATAAAAGTGAATCCATCATTACCAGATGAAGAGGATAAGAAAGCAGCCCTTGCAGGGGATGTAAGACAGAGACTTGACAGGGGAGAGGATTTTTCAGAACTTGCAGGCAGATATTCAGAGGACCCCTACAGGGTTAAAGGGGGTGACCTTGGCTTTGTTCACAGGGGTCAGTTGAATCCCGAGGAACTTGAAGAGGCAGCCTTCGGTCTTAAAGAGGGAGAGATAGCAGGGCCGGTCAGGACCATTTATGGTTTCCATATCATAAAGGCAGGGGAGAAACGACCTGAGGAGACCCTCGAGTTTGATGCTGTCAGGCAACAACTTATTAAGGACCTGAGCGAAGCTCGTTTTGAGGATAAGAAAAAGGACTTGATTGAGAGATTAAAAAAAGAATATACTGTTCAGGTCTTAATCCAATTAGACGGAGGGTCTAAATAGTTTAATGGCTTTCCGGGGGCTGACGGTATTTATAATCTTCTTTATCTTGTTCTTTCTTTCCTCAGAGGCCTTTGCTGTTTATGGGACCCCGAGGATTTCACAGAAGGATTATCAACTAAGGGGAAAAATCGAGCTTACCTATGATAAAAGATGGTCTTCCGATGATGACTCACGGGACTTTGAAAGGTTCACCCATTCCTACACACTGGGGCTCAATGGATTTGTCATTGACAGAAGACTCATTGCCTTTGATATAGAGGGATTCTTTGGTCAGGAATTGAATAAGCCTGGCGAGGACATCACATCAAGGGGTGTCTCTATCAGGGTTAATCTACTTAATGAAAAGATATTAAGGGGTTCTTTCAAGAAATTTCCGCAACCCATTGAGATAAGGTTTTCAAATTTCAAATCATCCGATACAAGCCTTCTTAATTATGGCATAAGTCTTACCTACAAACCAATTGAAAAACCACTTTATCACTCAAGGATTATTAAACAGGTAGAGATAAAAAAACAGCAGCAACAACAGATAAAGAAGAAACAACAAAGAGATCAGGAAGATGAAGAGGAGGAGGGACAGAATCAAGGGCAAAACCAATCACAGATTAAGACACAAGAGGAACAATTGCAGATAGAAGCAAAGTTGAAAGAGGTCGAGGTCATTCCGCCTGTACTTTATATCCCCTTCCCTACCTTCTATCTCGATTATGATAAGTACAGGTTCAAGACCTTCGGGCAGACCCTTGATACAGACCGCCTTGATATAAGGGCAGAGTCCCTTTCTCCAAAGATTGACCTCAAGGCAGAGTACAGTTATTACCGCCTTGGGGGGACATCCACGGGAAGTTATCAGGATATCGACCTTCAGGCAAATATAAGGTCCTATGATGACAAACTTGCAAAGAGACTTGATATCTATAACAGGCTCTTCCTCAGGGATTATAATGACCAGAAATCACTTATGATTCAGAGTAATGCCATATGGTCAAGGTGGCTTGGAAAGGACAGGAAGGACCTCCTCTCTTTCACAGGTGGCGGATATTATTTTAAAGCAGAGGATACGCAGAACTATAATATTTCTGGCACAGGTACATATAACAAATACTTCAGTGAGGTCTTTCGTGATTCCGTGACCTCATCAGCAAACATAGGGAAAAACAACGATGATACCATTTATACCTTTCAGGTGTCCAATGTAATGTATTACAATCCATCAAGGCGCATCGTCATAACGAACAATCTGGGTGGTGGCTTCAGTGACCTGGGTACGAGCTTCAGGGGAGGACTCGGGGTCACAGTGAGGACTATTATGGACCTTAATGCCTCTTATGATTTCAGCAGCAGTGCCACTGATGAGGGAAGGGCAGACACGCATTATTTTGCCTTTGGTTTTTCTGGCAGGTTAATGAGAGACCTTACCTTTACATCAAGAAATTATTATAGCTTAACGAGTGTGAGGGGTGACGACCCATATAGACAGAGGGCCCTTGAATTAAGGGGGGACCTCTACTGGAGGCTCTGGAGACTAAACATTAATCTCGGGGCAAGCCATCTAAGACTCAAAAAAGAGAATTCTGATGAGGTGGATACAGGTTTGACATCAGTATATTCAAACATATCAACCTATTTAGCCAGGAGAACATATCTTAATTTGTCCTCTACGTATTCTAAAGACAGGAAGGGGCATAGAGTGTTGTCAATACACCCTGTCCTGAGCTGGACATTCAGAATGGTTGCCCTGACAGCTGAATATGAATTACTTAAGCACAGGGAGGAGGGAATTTCATATACTGATCACAGGCTCTTTTTCAGACTTACGCGGACATTTACAAGAACATTCAGAAGCTTTAGATAACATGTGCTATAATAATCCTGTGAGACTTACCCTAATCTTATTACCCTTCATCCTTTTTCTCATACAGGCCTGCGCCCCTTCAAGGGCCATAATTGACAGGACTGCTACGGACAGGATCATCTGGCCAGGACCTCCTGAAAAACCGAGAATCTCTTATCAATGGAGCCTCTCTATTGTCACAGGACAGGAAGGGACAAACCTCTATGAACTTTTAGCAGGCAATCGTGAGGATTTTACAGACCCGAGGACATCAAACAGGCTCCTCAGACCCTATGGTATCTTTGTTGATGAAAATGAAAGACTCTATATTGCAGACCCTGGTGCTTACAGGGTAAATGTAATAGACCTCAAGACCAATGAGGTCACTACTATTACAGATGCAGGAGGGCAGGATTTCCAATATCCAGTAGGAATAGTTTCTTATAAGGGGAGGATATATGTAAGCGATTCAATCCTCAAAAAGGTCTTTATCCTTGATGAGAAGGGAAAGAAGATAGGCGAATTCTCAGGGAGGCTCGAAAGGCCTACCATGATGGCCCTTAACCCTGAAAAGGGGCTTATATACCTGTCGGACTCACTCTCTCACCGGATTCAGGTCTATGATTTGGACGGGAAGAATGTTACAGGATTTGGAAGTAATGGTGATGGCAAAGGGGAGTTTAACTTTCCTACCCACATCTGGGTGGACAAAAAGGGCTATGTCTATATTACTGATTCTATGAACTTCAGGGTACAGATACTTGATTCTAATGGTCGGTTTATCAGCATGTTTGGCACCCACGGTGACTCTTACGCAGACCTTGAGAGACCAAAGGGGCTGGCAACAGACAGCGATGGCAATATTTATGTTGTTGACTCAATACAGGACATGGTCAAGATCTTTAACAGAGAGGGAGGGCTTCTCCTCTTCTTTGGTCAGAACGGCACGAATTATGGTGACTTCTGGCTTCCCTCTGGTATATTTATTGATAAAAAGGATAATATATACATAGCTGATACATATAATGGTCGAATTCAGGTATTTAAGTACCTTAAGGAGGCAGGAAGATGAGGGTCATAATTATTGCTCTTTTTGTTGCTATTATTGTTACTGCTGTCAATGCGAGTATTATAACGACTAAACACAATCTTTCTGTTACTGGACCTGGACCGGTTAAGGCTATATCAGAATCTCAGATTTGTGTCTTTTGTCATACCCCCCACAGGGCAATAACTGATACACCATTATGGAACCATTCCTTAAGTAGCGCCTCATATCAACTTTATGCAAGCCCGACTCTCCTCAGTCCAACAAGCCCGACGATTCAGCCCGATGGAGATTCAAGATTATGTCTCAGTTGCCATGACGGCACTGTCGCCATTGGCGCCGTTGTTAATATAGGTGGTTCACCAACAACTATTTCCATGCAGGGGACGGGTCCTGGTGGTGTCATGCCCCCGGGAGGTGGTTATGTTGGTACTGACCTTAGCGGACACCATCCCATCTCTATTGAGGTCAATTCTAATCTTATCAATGATAAGTTGACACAGTGTAATGAGGGCATTGTCTCATGGAAGATCTGTTTTCCCCCTTCAGGCCAGCCCGTAAAATTGAGACCAACATATAATGCCTATGGTGGCAGTTTACCGCCGAGGCAGGGGGTTCAGTGCACATCCTGTCATGACCCTCACAAGGACCCGAATCCACCAAAGAGTGTATTCTTGAGGATAGGAGACAGGGACAATACAGACGAGCTCTGCACAAAGTGTCACGTTGATTGTTCTAGCACATGTCCATGAGTTAACAGGGGGTAAGTTAATGAAGGGTTTTAAAATAATTTTAGGTATCCTAGCGATAACAGGGTTTTTCCTGTCCATTGTAAATGTCAATGCCGTACCGACCCATCTTGACAGGACAAAGGTACAGACAGGATGCAGAACCTGTCACAAGGGGCATGGAGTCAGGGGGACGGTCCTTCTGGAGAGAACCAAGGATGAACTCTGTTTAAAATGTCATGGTTCAGGGAGCAGGCACAGGGATATTTATAGTGTTATTATAAAGCCCTCTAACCATCCTGTTATTCAGACCTCCCGTTATCATCAGGTTGGTGAGGAACTACCGGAAAGAAATCCCACGATGCCGAGGCACGTCTCCTGCTATGATTGCCACAATGCCCATCGTTCCGAGACAGGAGAGCCGATTAAAGGCGTGAGGGGGTATTCCGGTAAGGGTGCGAAGATAAAAAGGCTCGATAACGAGTATGAACTTTGTTATAACTGCCATTCTGATAGTGCTAACCTGGCTCCTGACAAAAATATTGCCCTTGATTTTCTTCCATCAAATGCCTCTTATCATCCTGTGGAGACCTATGGAAGGAACCACTTTGTCCCGAGCCTTGTAAGGGGATACAATACGTCATCAATAATAAAGTGCTCGGACTGTCATGGTAATGACGACCCTGGAGGCCCAAAAGGTCCCCACGGCTCGATTTATTCGCCCATACTCAAGGCGAGATATGAGAGGGCATCAGGTCCTGAAAGTCCATCAAACTATGCACTTTGCTATCAATGTCATAACAGGACGAGCATTCTGAATGACGAAAGCTTCAAGGCCCATAAAACTCACATAGTTTATAATCAGGTCTCCTGCGCCCAGTGTCATGCCTCCCATGGAAGTCGCAGCAATCCCCATCTTATAAGCTTTGATTTTTCATCAGTTGTACCCAATTCAAAGGGTGAGCTTGCCTATATCCCTTCTGCTCCAGGCACTCCAAGGTGTCTTCTTACATGTCATACTGGAGGGAGGAGTTTTGAGCATAAGATTGACCCAACAAAAATGCAGTACTGTATAAACGCAAAATGCCTGACAGGTTGGTAGGTCTTTTATGAGGGAGGGGGAATGTTAAGTTTATTATTTCTGATATTACTTTTCTTAAACCCTTTAACCTTACCCGATGATGGACTGGCAGAGGAGCCACACAAGGACTGTCTTCAGTGCCACAAGGAAAAAGACTCAAAGGAATTGAGACCAGAGGCAGGGCTCAATGAATTATGCCTCAGGTGTCATCCCTATAGCACCCAGCGCGACCATCCCGTTAATCTAAAGGCGGTGATAAAACCCCTGACATTACCCCTTGATAGCGACGACAGGATAACCTGCATAACCTGCCATGAGCCACACGGAAAGACGAAGGAAAAGAATTACCTTAGATTACCCTTCAATACTCTCTGCAGGGAATGCCATAAGATATATTAGACTAAGGGCAACCTAAAAGATAAATAAAGTCCCTTCTGGAGGCAGGTATGAAGAAATTAGAAGGTTGCCTTAGTTGTGGCAGTTTCTTGACTTTTTCCTGTTTTTTTTCTGTAAATTACAGTATGAGCAAGGCAGTAATAGAGATTTATGATGCCTTAAAGATAGCTGGTATGCCTGACGATAAAGTAACAGCAGCAAAGCTGTTGCAGATATTCGGGCAAGAAAACAGGTTTAATAGAATAGAAAAAGAGATAATAGTTGAGATCAAAGGCGATATTAAAATAGTGAAGTGGATGCTCGGGATAATAATAGCAGGCATCCTGTTTCTAATTTTGAAGACCTTTTTTAAACAGTTATTGCCTTATTGACAATAGAGAAAAGAACCTCAGAGGCGTCATTTATTATGACAGGTCAGACAAAGGCCACTTCCCGCATTTGACTTCCTGAGAAAGGGCGTGTGCGTAGGATTATGTGGATCATGACATGAGCCACACTCAATCTTCCCATTGTAAAGAGGAACATCTGTCCATCCCTTATTGGGGTCAGGAGGTTGAAACATCTCCGGGTTTTGTGCTGATGTTGGATAGGGAACTGATATGGGGTGGTCATTTCTAAGATCCGGTGTAATGGCGTTTAATAAGATGTCGGAGTACATGCCACTTGGGTCAGGCCTGCTACCAGGATGGCATTTATCACAATACGAATCATTCATATATTCAGGTTTATTTATTGTCATAATATGATGTACTTGATCACCGATTACACCAGCTCCATCATGGCATGACAGACAGGCAAGGGACATACTGGAAGGTGCAGAGGGGCTTGGATTACTCATAGTGGGACTACTGTACATTTGATAGGTTACATTTCTGTTAACTAAGTTCCAGAGTGGTGCTGCATCTGTCCTTGAATTATGGGGTGCATGACAGTATATGCAGGGCGATATGGTACCTGTCGAAAGGTCATGCTTTGACCCGCTTATGCCAGCATAGGCAAGATAGGCAATGCTCCAAAAGGCTAAAATAAAAACTAAAATAATTGCTCCTCTTTTCATAAATTATTCTCCTTAAAAAGGCGGAAATTTGTATAAATCTGTTTAGATATAGCAATATCAATACCAATCCTACAACAATTATGACCTATTTAACCCAGTTCTGTCAAATCCCAGTAACTGATTGATTTTAAAGCAAAAAATATATGATAACCGGAAATGTCTATATGGCGTGATCAGGAACATAGCCTGCCATGGCACCAATCTTTGTGTTATTTCACTCAACAAATTTGGTGAAATAGCTATAAGAAATTTTTTAAAGTGTAAATGCAACTGGATTACAACACCGTTAGGCAGGAGCTTGATTAAATATATATAATCCCTTCTGTTATAATATTGACTGTGAAACTTTTATTGTTTGATATTGATGGGACGATTATTGACTCTGGTGAGGCAGGCACACGGTCCCTTAACCTTGCCTTTGAGGAGTTATTCTCCATACCTGATGGCTTTAAGGACATTAGCATGGCAGGTAAAACAGACATCCAGATAATGAAGGAGGCCCTCTACAGGCATGGTATTGAGAATGACAATGGTCACATAAAGGCACTCTGCGAGGCCTATATAAGGCATCTGAGACACCAGATCGAAAACCCCAGAAGGCACATTAAGCCTTTTATAAGGGAATCCCTCTCCTTTTTCAGTAATGATAAAGGCCTTGCCCTCGGCCTTTTAACAGGCAATATCAGGGAAGGGGCAATGATAAAACTATCTCCCTTTGGTTTAGAAAAATATTTTCCCTTTGGTGCCTTTGGTGATGACGATGAGGAGAGAAATGCCCTTCTGCCTATTGCTGTCAGGAGATTTATGTCTTTGTCTGGCAGGGAAATAGATTACAGGGATTGTGTTGTAATTGGTGATACGCCAAGGGATGTGGAATGCGCTAAGGTTCATGGTGCCTTTGCCATAGCTGTTGCCACAGGTCCTTATTCATACGATATCCTTTTAAAGACAGGGGCAGATTTGGTGTTGAGGAATATATCGGAGTTTATTGAGCACTACTACCAGACCGCTCAGGATAGGAATCTTTAGATATTCGACCTCGTTTTCTAACCCTTACCCGTCTGCGAGCGAACACGCTCAGGCAGGTCAGGTTCAACATGAACAACGATATCCACCACCTCGGGGAATCTCTCCTTGATCCTTGCCTCGACCCTGTCGGCAATGTTATGTGCCTCTTCAAGGGTTATCTCAGGTCTTACGCATAAATGGAGGTCAAGGAATATTGATTTATGCGTCCCCCTTGTCCTTATATCATGGCAACCCTTCACCCCCTCAATCTCCATAAGGGTCTTTTCGATCAGGTCTGTATCAATACGGACCGTATCAACGAGTATCAACGAGGCCTCTTTGATTATCTCATAGCCCATCTTTGCTATAAGAATGGCGATGACAATGCCGACTATTGCATCGGCCCTTGTAAAGCCAAGCCTGAAAAGGATAAGGCCAATGATAACAGAGAGGGATACGAATATGTCGCTCTTTGTATGCCTTGCATCCGCAATGAGAAACTCGCTGCCCAGTTGCTTTCCTCTTCTTGATTCATAGAGCATTACGGCAATGTTAATCGCCATCGTTATCACGATTATGACAAAGCTTGCTGTGGTAACAATTGCCTTTGAAGAGTTAGAGAGAGATTCATAGGCATTCTTTATGATCTGGTAACAGGTCATAAATATCATTACTGCTATGATGAGGGTGAATAGGGTTTCATACTTCCTGTGGCCATAGGGATGCCTTTTGTCAGGTGGATGGGATGCGATACTTACACCGACAAGGCCAACTATGTTTGAAACACCATCAAAGAGGGAATGAAACCCATCAGAAAGGATGGATATAGTATTGGAGAGATATCCATAGGAGACCTTTGCGATTGCCACTACAGTATTGGCAATTAAGGTATAAATGAGGACATTCCTTACAGCTCTGCTTCTTTCCACAGGACCCCTTCCCATTGCCTTTTGAACTCGGCAAAGGCCTTTTTCTCAATAGCCTCTCTCATCTTTTTGAAGAAGTGCAGGTAAAAATAAAGGTTATGAATCGTATTTAATCTCATTGAGAGGATCTCCTTTGTAAGGAATAGATGTCTCAGATAGGCCCTTGTATAGTTTCTACAGGTGTAGCAATTGCATTCAGGATCAAGGGGCTCCATATCAGCCTTGTATTCAGCCCTCTTTATGCTTATCCTCCCCTTGCTTGTAAAGAGTGTCCCGTTTCTGGCATTCCTCGTGGGCATCACACAGTCAAACATATCAAAGCCTGCCTCTACGGCCTTTAACACATCGGCTAAATCTCCAACTCCCATCAGATATCTCGGTTTATCCTCTGGAAGGAGCGGACCCATGAAGTCTATTATCTCATACATGAGTTCCTTCGGCTCTCCCACACTGAGCCCTCCAACAGCATAGCCATCAAAGCCTATCTTGATGAGGTCTTCGAGGCTCTGTTTTCTCAGATCCTTGTACATCCCACCCTGAATAATACCAAAGAGGCCTGGAAGTTTTATTCCATTATTCCCGCCTTTTTCATTATCCATAAAGTCCTTACATACCCTTGCCCAGGCCGTTGTGAGTCTGAGGGAATTAAGGGTGTACTCATATGTGGCAGGGTAAGGGGTACATTCATCAAAGGCCATGGCAATGTCAGGACCAAGGGAGACCTGAATCGTCATAGCCTCCCTAGGTCCTATAAAGTGCATTGAACCGTCTATATGCGACCTGAAATAGACGCCTTCTTCTGTTATATCCCTGAGGAGGGCAAGGCTATAGACCTGAAAACCACCGCTGTCAGTCAGGATAGGGCCATCCCAGTGCATAAAACTGTGAAGACCGCCAGCAGACCTTATGATATCATGGCCTGGCCTCAGATAGAGATGATAGGTATTTGCGAGGATAATCTCTGCCCCGACCTCTTTGAGCTCCTCCGGAGTCATGGCCTTAACAGTGGCATTGGTCCCGACAGGCATAAAGACAGGTGTTGAGATCTTCCCCCTCCCTGTCATAATAATGCCGGCACGACAGTTATTATCTCTTGACAGAAGATGAAAATCTAACATGAAAGTATTATAACACTCGAGAGCTTAAAATCTATGGTTAAAAAATAACCATATGCCCTATAATATTTTTATGTAGGGGGCGATTAATTAATTGCCCGTACAACTGGAAATAGTCTGAATAAAACACACCAGCACCGACATTGCTAACAACATGCAGCCCGTAGAGAGAAAGATCGCAGTGGCGAAAGGATTATTGAAGGATTATGAAGAGGTCCTGGCAAAAGAGAAAGGACTGATATCTCTTCTTGAAGGATTGCGTCGTGCCATTGAGGCTACGGAGATTGAAAGAAAAATTACAGGCATTTCAGAGTTCTGTGCATGGTGTGGTTCCTTAAACCACGATTGTTGTGGTGCTGGTATAGAATTGAGATATTCTGCAGAGCTTCTTTTTATAAACCTTCTCCTTGGCGCCGGACTTCCTGAATCTCGACGCAGGGAGGATTCATGTTATTTCCTTTCTCCCCGGGGCTGTTGTTTAAAGGCAAGGGTTGTATTCTGCGTAAATTTTCTATGTCGGAAGATAACAGAGACAATAGAGCCGTCACGACTGGTTCAACTCCAGAGACGTGAGGGGGAAATGCTTGACCTTATATTTAAGGTTGAGGAGATAATAAAAGGGCTTTTTTCCTTTAAATTTGATAAGATGTATTGTAAAGACCATGTCTAACGGAGGTAGCAATGAACAGGAGAGAATTCATAAGATTGATGGCACTTACAGCTATTTCAACAAGGATAAATATCGTTGATTCAGAGGCATCTCAGGTTGATCTTGCCGTTGTACGGGGTTCTTCACCGGAGGCGATTACAAGAACTGCCATAGATGCCCTTGGTGGTATAAGGAGGTTTATATCAAGGGGTGATGTCGTTGTGATAAAACCAAATATAGCATTTGATAGATTGCCCGAGCACGCTGCCACAACGAACCCTTATGTGGTGAGAGAGGTTGTGAGGCTCTGTTTTGAGGCAGGTGCAAAGAAGGTGAGGGTCTTTGACAGGACAGTGAATGATCCAAGGAGATGCTATGTCCAGAGCGGCATATACGAGGCTGCAAGGAATGAGGGTGCCCTTGTGGAGTATGTGGATGAGAGGAGATTCGTTGAGATGGATATTAAGGGAGAGGCTATTAAAAGCTGGCCATTGTATAAAGATGTATTCGAGGCAGATAAGGTTATAAACATTCCGATTGCAAAACACCACAGCCTTGCAAGACTCACCCTGTCAATAAAAAATCTCATGGGCATAATGGGAGGTCCAAGAAGGAACATCCATCAGAGGATCGATGAAAGCATAGTTGATCTTGCAAGGTTTGTGAAGCCAACCCTTACAATACTCGATGCCGTGAGGATACTTACAGCAAATGGTCCCCAGGGAGGAGACCTGAGGGATGTGAAGGTTATGAATACTGTTATTGCTGGAGCCGATATGGTGGCTGTTGATTCCTTTGGTGCCACGCTGTTCGGTATGAAGGGAAGTGACCTCGGCTATGTGAGGGTAGCAGACAGGGCAGGACTTGGAAGGATGGACCTTTCGAGGCTCAACATAAAGAGGATAGATGTGAAAATATAATGAAAAGAATAAGGCTTATCTCTCAGATAATCTTTCTTCTCGTCTTTTTATTCCTATTCTTACAGACAGAGTCAAAGGGCAGGGATACACTCGGTTATCCAGTTAAGATATTCCTCGATTTTGACCCCCTGATCCTTATCTCAAGTTTTTTGAGTTCCCACCATGTGGAGGTCCTGTTCTATCTCTCAATAATTCTTATAGTGATTACCATCTTTATGGGAAGGATTTTCTGCGGCTGGCTCTGTCCCCTTGGCACTATGAATAATCTGATCAGAGGCATAAGGAAAAGCTCCTCTGTAATACCCCGAAAAAATCCGAGGAGATTCAAATACTATCTCTTGATCTTCCTTCTCATCTCAGCGATACTTTCTTTTCAGGTCACGGGCATATTTGACCCCATCTCCCTCATTATCCGTTCATTTTCAATAGGCATTTATCCTGCCTTTAACTATGCTCTAAGGGCGGTATTCGATGCGCTTTACAGTGCAGATATACCTGTTGTTACTGATATATCTGAATCAGTCTATTCTATCCTGAAAAAAGGGGTCCTATCCTTTGAACAGTCCTTTTATTATCAATCCATATTCACAGCCATCTTATTCTTATTCATTCTCGGACTCAATCTTTACGAAAAGAGGTTCTGGTGTAAGTATATCTGTCCCCTTGGAGCGCTTCTTGGCCTGTTATCGAGGTATTCCATTCTCAGCAGAACCGTGAGTGAGGGATGCTCTGAGTGTGGATTGTGTTCAAGGGTCTGTCAGGGTGGTGCACTCACAGGTGAATCGTCAGGATGGCAGAGGAGTGAATGCCTTTATTGTTTTGATTGTGACGATATATGTCCTGAAAAGGCTATAAGATTCAACTTCAAAAAGACCACATATCCATCCGTTGACCTCACAAGGAGGGGCCTTATAACATCCATCTCTTCTGCCATTATAGCAGTCCCTTTTTTCAGGGTTGTGCCAGTAAGGAGTAAGGTCTTTGAGTCGAGACTCATAAGGCCTCCAGGTGCCCTTGAGGAGAGGGAATTTCTTAAAAGATGTGTCAGGTGCGGTGAGTGCATGAAGGTCTGTATAACAAATGGACTTCAACCCGCCTTTCTCGAGGCAGGTCTGGAGGGTATCTGGACACCTTTGCTTATTCCAAAGGCAGGATACTGTGAATTCAGATGCACCCTCTGCGGTCAGGTCTGTCCAACAGGTGCTATAAAGAGGCTCGAACTTAATGAAAAGATGAAGACAAAGATCGGAGTTGCGATGATCGCCACAGGCAGGTGCCTTCCCTGGAGCCACCAGAGACCATGTATAGTCTGCGAGGAGGTCTGTCCAACCCCAAAAAAGGCAATCTGGTTCGAGGAGGTGAAGGTCAATGACAGGGATGGAAGGGTTCTATTTGTAAAAAGGCCAAGGGTTGATATAGAACTCTGTATCGGTTGTGGAATATGCGAGGCAAAGTGCCCTGTAAGAGGTGCCCCTGCAATATATGTGATAAGTACAGGTGAGTCAAGGTCAAAGGAGAATCAGATACTGCTTATTTCGGACAGTTTCGGTGCTGGTGTGAGGTATAAATACGAAGGGATAAATATGAAGTAGGGGCGGAAAAATTTTCTCCCCTACAATTTAATGTTAAAGTTGTTATTTTAAAGAAAGGAGAAAATTAACAATGAACCCACAATCTTACAGTGATTAGGATAACAGTATATCCTGATATAATGCTCGGCAAGCCGATTATCAAAGGGACGCGTATAACTGTTGAACTAATACTAAAAAAGCTATCCGAGGGGATGACAATTGAAGACCCTTTGGTAGCGTATCCCCACCTGACAAAAGATGACATACTCACCGCTATTTCGTACTCTGCTGATGTAGTATCTCAGGAGGAAATAATTGTCTCTTAAGTGCTTGCAGATGAAAGTCTTGATTTCAGGGTAGTCTTAAAACTTATAGAGAATGGTTTTAATGTTATTTCTGTTTTAAAGGATTATGAGGATATATCTAACAGAGAGGTTTTAAATCTGGCGAGGCAAATTTTGTGCAATTCTGATAACAGAAGATAATGATTTCGGGGAATGGGTGTTTGCGCATAGAGGAAAGGTTACGGGTGTGATTTTTTTGAGGTATAAATCTGAAGAAGTTCAAGAAATTTTGTCATCTTTAATAGCCTTGTTAAATAAATATGGTATTGAATTGTATGGCAAGTTTACTGTGGTGACTGTAAAGAAAATAAGGATAAGAGAAATATAACTGCTTTATAAGATATTCTCCTTAAATATTAGTATCCCGGCCCCTGCTTTAATGAGCAGAGTTAAACCCAGAACTCTGGGTACCTTCTATTCCTTGAGAGATTATTTACCACCAGGGCAACAATCAGAAGGATCATTGCGCCGAGGCCAGCAGATATAAAGGCATAGAGAAAACCAAGTTTATGAATCTTATCCCCTCCTATAACCGCAATAAGGGCAGTAGCGCCTCCAGGGGGATGGACTGTCCTGGTAATTAACATTGCAGCCACGGCAAAGGATACAGCCATAGCAGAGGCCAGCCAGAGGGTCTCACCAAAGGCCTGATAGCAGGCAACACCAATAAGGCCTGAAATGATATGACCTCCTATAAGGTTTCTTGGCTGTGCAAGGGGGCTCTTAATGGCACCATACACAAGGACTGCCGAGGCACCAAAGGAGCCTATTATAAGGGTGAGGTCACGAGGTTCAAAGTACATTGACGATAGATATGCACATACACCGATCCCGATTGCGGCACCTATCCAGGACCACATCACCTCACTCAATCCAACGCCAAGAGGGCTCTTTGCCCCTCCCTTCATCTTTGAGAGATAGGCCTTAATAATCATTTTATTACACGGATTATATCTGCCCTCGATATGATTCCCAGAAGCCTTCCCTCACTGTCAACAACAGGTAGTCGTTTGATCCTCTTTTTATCTATGATTCTGGCTGCTTCCCTTATGTCAGCATCTGGGCCTATCGTTATAACCGGTGATGTCATGACCTCCCCTGCTGTTGTTCCCTTTTTTACAGGTGTAACAGTCTCGCCAGAGAGGTATCTCAGGATGTCCTTGAGCCTGTTTTCCCTTTTTATTCCAGCTGCTACAAGGATGTCTGCCTCTGAAACCACGCCGATGACCTTACCATTGTCATCAACCACGGGCATACCACTTATCCTGTTTTCAGATAGAAGCCCCGCCACCTCTTTGATCTCTGTATTCTTCTTTGCAGTAACGACCCTTTTGGTCATCACATCCCTGACAGGTATCTTTTTTGAAAGCCTTTCCTTTGCATGTTTGAGGGCAAGGGTATAGACCCTCTCCAGGTCTTCCTCGGTGATATCGAGGTAGGTCCTGATTTCACGCATGGCCTCCCTGAGGTCTTCGTCAGTAAGCTCTATCTCGCTTTCTTCAGTCACGGCATAATAATAGTATCAACATATCTAAATTTTCTGATATGATTTAAATCATAATGGAGATACTTAAGCTCAATGATAACCCTGGAAAAGTCCTTGACAGGTCCATAGAGGTCATGAACTCCGGTGGCATTATTGCCTATCCAACAGAGACATTCTATGGCCTTGGTGCCAGATTCGACAGGCCTCAGGCCATAAAAAAGCTTTATGAACTGAAAAAGAGACCCGTTGAAAAGGCCATGCCCCTTATAATAGGTGATCTGTCTCAACTTAAGTTTGTCGTTGACAGCGAATGGCTTAGGGAAATACCGTCAAAGGTAAAGGGCTTGATGGAGATTTACTGGCCAGGGCCCCTGACCATATTGATGCCTGCACGCAAAGGTCTGTCCGAATATCTCGTTGGTGAGGGCGGGACAGTGGCTGTAAGGATACCAGGTGAATCCTTTGCCCTTCATCTTGCGAGGAAGGCAGGTTTTCCCATAACAGCCACGAGTGCAAACATTAGCGGTATGCCACCTGCTGATTCCGCAGAAAGGGTCATAGAATACTTTGACGGTCTCCTCGACCTTGTAATAGATGGTGGTAAGACTCCTGGCGGCCTTCCCTCAACGATTGTAGATGCTACAAAGAATTTAAGGGTTATGAGGGAAGGTGCACTGAAGATTCTTTATGAGTTATGAAGTTGAAAAAGGGATTCATTTATCTTTTTCTTCTTCGCTGCCTAACTTATCTTTTAAAAATTTATCTATCTTCTTATCCTTTGTTGATTCCCTGTATCTATTAATGTAATCTGAAGAGACATCCTTTGCCTCCTCCTGAGACCTGATGACACGAGGGGTGAGAAGTATTATTAATTCATTTCTGACGGTCTCATCAACAGTATTGCCAAAAAAGAAGCCCAGTATCGGAATCTTGCTTAATATGGGTATGCCTGACCTCGACTTTGTAGTGTCCTCCCTGATGAGTCCACCTATTACTATGGTTTCTCCATCCCTTGCCACAAGATTTGTTGTAGCCTCTGTCTTGGTGATTGATTGGAAGTCCTGACCTGCTATCTTTACGCTCTCACCGATGCCAGAGACCTCCTGGGATATCTCCATCGAGACAAGGCCGCTGTCATTTACCTGTGGTTTGACTTTAAGGATTATACCAATATCCTTGTACTGAACTGTTGATGTTATGGTGCTTGTGGGGGTTGTTCCCCCTGTGACAGGTGTGGTGGTGGTCTGAGTTGCAATGGGTATCTGGGAACCCACCTGAATCCTGGCCTCCCTGTTGTCAGAGACGAGGATATGAGGTGCAGCAAGGATCTTTGCCTTACCCTCTGCGGCAAGTGATTGCAGGAGAAGCTTAACATTCCCTGCGGCATCATAGGCAGTGAATGTAAAATTAGGGGTTGTAATTGGTGAATTTAATTGTAAAGGGCCACTAATATTTACATCTCTATTAAAGGGCTTAATGTTAGTTATCTTAAAATCGTTCTGAATTAGCCATTGCATGCCAAAATCAAGCTTGTCTGTAAGGTCAACCCTTGCTATAAGCCCCTCAATCATTACCTGTCTCGGCACTATATCGATCTTTTTGATGGTTTCGGCAATGAGGGCATAATCCTCAGGTGTGGCAAGGATTATGATCGAGTTTGTCACCTCATCGGGGAATATCTTTGTTATCTCAGAGACAAGGGCCTCACCACCGGATGATCCCATCGAAACTCTTGGCTGGGCTGGTACAGGTGGCTGTTGTGGCTGGGTTTTTTGCTGCCCGGGCGTAGTTTGAGCTGGTGTGGTCGTTGTGATTGTTGCTGGCGTTGTGGCAGGTCTCGAACCAAGGAATATCTGCTGGAGCATATTTGCTACATCCTTTGCCTTGCTATTCTGAACAGGATAGATGAAGACCTGTGGCTTTATCTGTTTTAGTTTTTCACTGTCAAAGATCTCGATTAGCTGGAGCAATCTCTTAACATTAGCATCTGTATCAGCTATAACGATATGATTGCTTTTTGGTACATCAACAATTACTGCATTGGTTGATAGAAAAGGGGTGAGGATCCTTACCATTTCAGAGGATTGTATATACTGAATCGGGACTATCTGTAAGATTGCCTTTCCCGACAGTTTTACTGCCTCTGCCTCTCTCCCTATATTTACTGCCGCTGGCTCCTTCGGGATTTCGGCAATAGGGATGATCCTGTAAAGCCCCCCTTCCTCGACAACGCTGATACCATTAAGCCTCAGGATAACCTCCATTAATGGAAGGACATCTTCCTTAGGCACAGGGGCTGTCGATCTGAAGTTGACCCTTCCCTTGACATTCGGGTCAACTATGTAATTTACCTTCAATATATCGCCAAAGATGGTTTGAATGACAGAAAAGACATCGGCATCGTCAAAATTAAAGCTGACCATGCCACCCCTTGCAGTAGGTTGCCTCTGGGTCTGCGAGGGCCCTGGCAGGACTTCCTGTTTCTGCTGTGCTGGCACCTGGTTTGGCTGTGACTGAGGCTGAAATAACTGTGGTTGCTGGGGCTGCTGCGGTGCTACCTGTGATGGTGCAGGTCTTTCTTGTGGTGTTTCAGCCCATCCACTTTGAACAATTAAGAGAAGACAGAGTGTTATGCCAGAAAAAGCCTTCAGAAAAACTTTATTTAACATTCCTTTAAGATAATCTATTCAAACTGTCTTGTCAAGTTAAGTTTTTTTAAGGGTTCACATCGAGAAGGCCCTTTTAGCAAAATGGAGAGGAGGATTTTTTACACCTGGTAAAAATAGGGCAGGATTGTAGTGCGGGCGATTAATTAATCGCCCGCACGGGTTTTTCCTGCGTCCGTCTTGCCAAAGGGAGATAAAAATCTTATAATTAGGTATGCCAGCTATTGAGGAGTTAGAACAGAGGGTAGCGAGGCTTGAGAGCCTTTATGAGGATGTCTTAAAGGAGAGGCTTACCCATATCTCGCAAAGACTCGACCAACTTTATGAAAAGGCAGAAAGGGACAAGACCGAGAGATGGAATTAAGGATTACTTTTACAGTGCTATAGATGCCGTAGGGAAGTTTTCACTGACACTGAACTATAAGAGGCTAAACAGCAAAAACATGAAGGACTTCTATGAGAGGTTCAAATCAGTGTATCCTTAGTGAAATAAAGGTATGGCAGTCTGACAACGGCTCCGAAAACCTCGGAGAATTTGATAAGGCACTAAAGAAAGAAGGTATCCCTCATTTATTCAGTTATCTTAGATGTCCAAAAATCAATACACACATTGAACGCTATAACAGGACCATACAGGAGGAGTTTATAGATAATCATTTAGACATTATCCACGACAAGAAGCTGTTTCATCAGAAACTTGCTGATTACCTAATCTTTTATAACACTAAAAGGATTCATAAATCCCTCAACAAAAAAACACCAATGCAGTTTATAATTGAAAAAGAAGGAATGTCCAAAAGTCCTTATCTCGTACATAGGGCTTGACAAAATAATTCTTTATTGGCACTATAAAGCAGAAGAGCAGCCAGGCATTTCTGGCTAGTTAACAGGACAGTGTCCTGAAATTTCCAGGAGGAAGGATGAGTAAGAGACTTTACGTGGGGAACATCTCCTTCAAGGCCTCAGAAGAGGACTTGAGGGAACTCTTCTCGCAGGCAGGAGAGGTAGTGTCAACAAAACTGATTACGGATGCAGCAACTGGGAGGTCCAGAGGATTTGGCTTTGTTGAGATGGGAACGGACTCAGAGGCAAATAAGGCCATTTCAATGCTGAACGGTGCAAGCTTTATGGAGCGGAATATCGTTGTCAGTGAAGCAAAGCCTCAGGAGAAGAGGGAAAGAGGCGGTAGAGGAGACAGAGGGGGCTTTAGAGGTAGAAGGACAGGCAGGAGGGATTAGGTCTGCTTTTAATATAACTTCGCATACCTGTAAAGGACGTTTAGAATAGCAGGGGTGGGTTGTTAATTGCCCCTGCTAAAGACCCTTTGAAAGGATCATAGAGCCAAGAGAGAGGCCGATTTCTGCAGATACAACCTCACATTTGGTTTGAAAGAGATAAAATATATTTTTATTCCGTCCCATCTCACGGAGGGTCTCAAAATTTCCCTGGCCCTTACTGATGATGAGATTAGCCATCTCAAATCGTCTCCTGAAGTAGGAGGAGGTCATTTCCAGGATAGTGCCAACGCAATCAGAACCATTATCTATTACATCGCATAGACTGGTAATGCCTGTCTCAGTGGCATCATCTATCGTGCAGTCGTTTATTACTGGATGACCCTTGACAACAACTGTGACATGACTGCCCCAAGATTTGAGCACTTCAATAAGGACCCTGTCAAAGACGACTTCACCGGCATTGTCAAGGAGGTAAAGAATATCCATGTTATCTCTGATGGCCATTTTAAGAGATGGGAGGTCATCAACGGCAAGGGGGCTGTTCAGTGCCCTTTCTATGGATGCCTCTATGTCAACACTGGTAAAGATACCGAAGTCTATTATATTGCCTGCTATGGCAATTCGTGTAGCAGTAAAAAGGGGGTCTTTGCTTTCATATACTATTTTTTTTAATGATGGGTAGAGACTAAGAGCGAGCTTATTATATTCAGACTTTATATCTTTGAAGGGATCATAACCCAGCATTGCCCTTACCCTTCTATGAATAAAGGTGGTTGTGAACGCAGGCTCTCTTTTTGTGTCAGCGACTTTTATATCATCAAGGATTGCCTTCAATATCTTTTCCTGAATATCCTTATCCTTTGTACCGTATCTCAAAGCAATAAGGGCCTGTTTAAGAAAACAGGGAAAACAGTCAAGGTGAACCTTCATGATTGGCTTCTTTTTAATGCCTTAAAGGCAATATCTCTCCTGAAATGCATGCCGTCAAAATGGATGTTATTTATGGCATCGTAAACCCTTTGCCTTGCCTCTCTTATATCCCTGCCAAGGGCGGTTACGCCGAGCACCCTTCCACCAGAAGTTATAATATCACCATTGTTAAAGGCTGTTCCTGCATGGAAGACAAAGAGATCTTCTTTTCCCTTTAGTTTATCAAGACCTGTGATGACCTTGCCCTTATCGTATTTGTCAGGATAACCCTTTGAGGCAAGGACCACGCATACTGATGCCTCGGGCCTCCATTTTATCTCTATCTCAGAAAGCCTCTCTTTTACAATTGCAAGGCAGATATCAACAAGGTCAGAATCAAGCCTCATAAGTACCGGCTGTGTCTCAGGGTCGCCAAAGCGACAGTTAAATTCCAGCACATAGGGAAAGCCGTTCTTTACCATGAGGCCTGCATAGAGGACACCTTTATACTTTATGCCCTCAGCCCTGAGACCGCTGATGGCAGGGAGCATTATCTTGTTCATGACTCTTTCTTTGACTTCTTCTGTGATGACCGGTGCAGGACTGTATGCACCCATCCCACCTGTATTAGGTCCTTCGTCGTTGTCATAGACCCGCTTGTGGTCCTGTGAACTGACCATCGGGATAATCGTATTGCCATCACAGAAGGCCATAAAAGATGCCTCTTCACCTTCAAGGCATTCTTCAATGATTACCCTTTCACCTGCCTCGCCAAAGACCTTTTCCTTCATAATTAGCCTCAGGGCATGGATAGCTTCATCCGTTGTTTTTGCAACGAATACCCCTTTTCCAGCAGCAAGCCCGTCAGCCTTGACAACAATAGGCGCGCCCTTAAGCCTAACATAATCCTCAGCATGAACGTAAGAGGTAAATACCCTGTACTGGGCTGTAGGGATATTGTATCTCTTCATAAAGTCCTTGGCGAAGACCTTGCTTGCCTCAAGCATTGAGGCAAGCATGTTTGGTCCTACTATTGCCCTGCCTTCCTTTTCAAAGAGATCAACAATCCCTTTCGAAAGTGGTGCTTCTGGTCCCACAATAGTAAGGTCAATCCATTCGTATTTTACAAAGTCAAGGAGTGATTCATAGTCATCTCTTACATCAATGCACTCAGCTAACTCGGCAATGCCGGCATTGCCGGGCATACAATATATCTTATCGACATGCCTTGACTGTGATAGTTTCCAGACAAGGGCATGTTCCCTCCCGCCTCCGCCTATTACGAGGACCTTCATCTCCTCCCCTCCGTTTTCTTCACCAGCCAGTATATAAATCCTATAACAAGGACAGTTGCTATAAGATAGTAAATTATCTCAACCTTTTCATGCTTCAGGGTAGCTATCATGGTTTCCCTGATGGTTGTTACAAGGGCAACGCCTATGAAGACGCTTATCTGGAATTTCCCACCTCTTAGATGGGCTATCTCTGTGTCCATTAGTTCTATTACAACCCAGAGGATGAGAAGTGAGCCAAGGGCTGTAATTATACCGCTTTCAAGTTCTCCATGAAATAGTTTCTGGACATCCGATACGAATAATCCTATAACACCGATGGTTAGTCCAATAAGGGCAAGCACGAGGACGAGGTTTGTCGTCTGGGAAAACTTTTCGGAAAATTCTATAAGGGCATTCCTGATACGGTAAGCAGGAGAGTAAGTCTTTATCTCCTCCTCAATATAAGCAGAGGTTATAACATCAAGATTTATATCGAGTATCTTTTCGACAGAGATTATGTTTTTTACCCTTTCTCGTGAGTCATCAATACTCTCATTTATGGCGGATATACAGAAATTTCTTATTATGTTAATGGCACGATTCATGTAATGAGGCTCAACAAAGGACTTCAGGTGAACTTGACCGATATGTATAAGTTTTTCGTAATAGCGGCTATCATAGCTTCCTGAAAAGAGGTCAATAAACCATTGTCTCTGTGCGTGAAAGACATGGGTTTTTATAGATTCTTCTGTAAAGAATCGGGCCGCCTCTTTTGTCTGAAGTATCCAGGTATGTAGTGCATCCATTGCCCTGTCTGCCCTCTCTGTCATGAATTCTCTAAGAGATAGCAATCTGCTGGCATCTTCATCCTTGAAGTCATAATGTGCCTTTATTTCTCTGAAGGATCTCATCCCTGATCAGTGCCTGAAGTGTCTCATGCCTGTTATGAGCATTGCCATTCCATGCTCATCTGCTGCCTTTATGACATCATCATCCTTGAGTGAGCCACCTGGCTGTATCACGGCAGTCACTCCATATTCGTGGAGGACATCTATACCATCTCTGAAAGGAAAGAATCCATCAGAGGCAGCTACACACCCTTTTACCGATTCCTGTGCATTCAGGGCACCTATCCTTGCTGAATAGACCCTGCTTGTCTGTCCTATTCCAATGCCAACTGTCCTGTCCTTTCTTGCATACACAATGGCGTTTGATTTGACATGTTTACAGACCTTCCATGCAAAGGATAGGGCCTCAAGTTCTTCAGTAGTTGGCTGACGTTTTGTTACAGATTTAAGGCTTTTGACATCTACCATTTCTTTATCCCATTCCTGAATGAGCAGTCCACCAGCAACCCTTTTCATATCCCATCCATGAATTGGGGTCTTCATCTCAGATAGTCTCAGAAGCCTTATATTGGGCTTTTTACTGAAGACCTGAAGTGCAGACTCTTTATATTCTGGTGCTATGATTACCTCAACGAATAATTTAATTATCTCCTCAGCAGCATCACCATCAAGTGGCCTATTGAATGCGAGGACTCCACCAAAGGCAGAGACAGGGTCTGTTTTGCATGCCTTTATATATGCCTCTTTTGGATCATTACCGATGGCTACCCCACAAGGATTATTGTGCTTTATGATCACACAGGCTGGCTCATCGAATTCGAGGCAGAGCATGAGAGCTGAATGGGTATCGAGGTAGTTATTGAATGACATCTCCTTTCCTTGAAGGATTTCGGCACGGGCAAGACTCAGCCCTCCTGTGTTCTCACTGTAAAATGCAGCCTTCTGTTGAGGATTTTCACCGTATCTTAATATAGAGACCCTTTTCATTGTAGTAGTAAAGAATTCAGGGAATTTCTTTTCCTTATCAATTATGCCCGATAGATAATTAGCAATTAGCGTGTCATATCGTGCTGTATGTGCAAAGACCTTTCTTGCGAGGTTTAGCTTGGTCTGCCGTGAGAGTTTACCTCCTGAGGCCTTGATCTCATCTATTATTGTCTTGTAATCATCAGGGTCAACAATGACCGCTACATCCTCAAAGTTCTTTGAGGCTGCCCTCAGCATGGTTGGGCCTCCTATGTCTATATTTTCTATAGCCTCTTCAAAGGTTACCCCTTCCTTTGAGATAGTCTCTTCAAAGGGATAAAGGTTTACAACAACCATATCAATGGGCTTAATACCATGCTTTTCGAGGGCTTCCATATCATCTGGTTTGTTTCTCCTTGCCAGTAGCCCACCGTGTATCTTGGGATGAAGGGTCTTTAATCTTCCCTCCAGCATTTCGGGGAAACCCGTGTAATCGGAAACGTCAATTACATTAATACCTGCATTTCTTAAAGCCTTTGCTGTACCACCAGTTGATAGTATCTCAACGCCCATACCTGAAAGTTCCTTTGCAAATTCAACCACACCTCTCTTGTCAGAGACACTTATAAGAGCCCTCTTGATCATCTCTCCTCCTTAATTAAACCTTTATTGCAGGGAAGTATTAAGACTTTTTTGATGTAACAGCAAAGAAGGTTGAATAAACAGGTTTGACATCCCTGCTGTTACATTTCGGACATTTAACTTCTGTCTTTTCTCTCTCCTTAATCCCTATAGCCAGAGAAAAGGTTTCGCCACACTTTTCACACTTAAATTCATAAACAGGCATGGTAAACCTCCTTCTTTGGTTTTTAATTTTAATTGTAGTTATTTTAGCACAAATAGGTCTCTCAGACTAACAAATCTCCCATCACCGATAATTATATGGTCAAGGACCTCAATGCCTATTATCTCCCCTACCTTCCTGAGCCTCTCTGTCACCTCAATATCATCTTTACTTGGTGAAGGATCACCGCTCGGATGATTATGAATGAATATTACAGACTGAGCTGCTTCCCTTATTGCCTCCCTGAAAGCCTCTCTTGGATGGATAAGGGACCTGTTCAGGGTGCCTTCGGATATCCTGACCTCTCTCTGTAATCTGTTTTTTGAGTCAAGGAGGAGACAGGAAAAGACCTCCTTTTTGAGATTTTTTATCTTCGGTGCATAATAGGAATACACTGCCTGGGCTGTTGAAAAGACAGGACTTGTCTCAACTGCCTCACTCATAAGCCTTTTGCCAAGCTCAAAGGCTGCCTTGAGTTGTGATATCTTGGCTATACCAAGGCCCTTTACTGATGTCAGGTCAGAGATGGAGGCGCTGTCTATTCCCCTTAAAGTCTTGAATCTTTCAAGAAGGTCTATTGAAAGGTCAAGGACACCCTTTTTGCCTGCACCTGTCCTGAGGATTATGGCAAGTAACTGGGCATCAGAAAGGGTTTCGGCACCATATCTTATAAGCCTTTCTCTTGGTCTTTCCTTCTCAGGCCAGTCTTTTACCCTGTTCATCTGTAATCTACTTTACCCTTGAACCTTCCTTTATATCCCTATCAATGGTAATGATGGAGCATTGTCCGTCACTGTCTGTTGCAGCAAGGAGCATCCCCTTTGACTCGACGCCCATCAGCCTTTCCGGCTTCAGGTTTGTAACGACTATAACCTTTTTACCAACGAGATATTCAGGGTCGTAGCGCTTGCCGATGCCTGCCACAATCTGCCTTTCCTCGCCAGTATTAACGACCAGTCTTATCAATTTCTCGGAACCCTTAATCCGCTCGGCTGAGATGACAAGCCCTACCTTAAGTTCTACCCTGGTAAAGTCGTCTATACCTATAAGATTCTCCATCTGTAGCTCCTTTTTATCATGTTTATCATGAGTTTTCTCTTCTTTTTTTACCTCAATCTTCGGAAAGAGCTGTTCTCCTTTTTGAATCCTGTTACCAGAAATATCAATGTCTCCCCATTCAGGAAGCCTGTGGAGGCTTCCTATATCCTTTTTTATACTCAGGGCCTGCCAGAGCCTTTTTGCTGTAACTGGCATGAAAGGAAAGAGATAAACAGAGACAATTGTAACGGCCTGGCATATGTTGAATAGTGTATTTGAGAGGGTATCATCATCCTCTACTTTCCATGGGGCCCTCCTGTCAATATATCTGTTAATGGCATTGATGGCTTTCCAGAGTTTTTCAAGGGCAACATTGAATCTAAGTTCCCTTAACAGCCTGTCCAGAGCAGGGGCAAGGGGAGTTACGGTTCCCCTGAGTTCCCTTTCCAGTTCATTGTCCTTTTCAGGATTGGCTGAGGGTATAATGCTGCCTCTGTATCTTTCGACCATTGTGAGGGTCCTGTTTAAAAGATTTCCAAGGTCATTAGCAAGGTCTGAATTTATCCGATTGATCAGGGCATCCTCAGAGAAGTCTCCATCAAGGCCAAAGGTTACCTCCCTGAAAAGAAAATATCTGAAGACATCCACACCATACTTATCAACGATTAAATTCGGGTCAACAACATTTCCAAGAGACTTTGACATCTTCCTGCCATCAACAGTCCACCACCCGTGAGCAAAGATATTTCCTGGTAATGGCATATCAAGGGCCATGAGCATTGTTGACCAGTAAACAGCATGGGTTGTCAGTATGTCTTTTCCGATTATGTGATGGTCTGCTGGCCACCAATTATCTTCAGGAGCGAGATAAGTGGTTGCAGAATAGTAATTAACGAGGGCATCAAACCACACATACGTTACATAATCCTCATCAAAGGGAAGAGGGATACCCCATGATAGTCTCTGTCTGGGTCTCGAGATACAGAGGTCTTCAAGGGGTTTTGCCCTGAGGAAACCAAGGACCTCGTTTTTTCTTGTTTCCGGCAGTATGTAGCCAGGATTATCCTCTATATGCCTTATAAGCCTATCACTGTATCTGGACATGAGAAAGAAATAGTTTTCTTCCTGAATCATCTCAACAACCCTGCCGCATTCAGGACAGTTACCATTTATGAGGTCCTTTTCGGTCCAGAACCTCTCATCGGGTGTACAGTACCAGCCCGAGTACTCCCTTTTTTCTATCTCACCCTTTTCCCATAGCCTTTGAAGTAATGACCTGACTATCTCTGTATGTTTCCTGTCCGTAGTTCTGATAAAGGCGTCATTGGATATATGGAGTTTAGTCCAGAGGGTTTTGAAGTTCTCAACCATTGTATCGGCATGTTTTTTTGGTGAAAGACCCCTTTCTGATGCGGCCTTTTCGACCTTCTGGCCATGTTCATCCGTACCGGTAAGGAAAAATGTAGGGATGCCCTTTAATCTGTTCCAGCGGGCAAGGATGTCTGCTGCAATAGTCGTATAGGCATGACCGATATGAGGTATATCGTTTACATAGTATATCGGTGTTGTAACATAAAACCTGTTCCTCATTGTTTAAATCTTCTCCTCTTTTTTCTCCTGAATACTTTTTTAATGTTTTCTTCAACAGATTTAATTTCTTCGGTATGGTGTTTTTTTTCTGTATCCTCAACCCTTATTTCATTTAAGATAGGCTCTTCTGAATGTATTATTGTCTCACTTTCTTCATGGTCAATGATTGTTTCAGCATTACCATTCTCTGTCTCATCATATTCATAGCCGAGACAGCACATTAGCCTTCCACACAAACCTGAAAGCTTGCTCGTATTAAGGACTATTTCCTGCTCCTTGACCATCTTTATGGAAACGGGTTCAAAGGAGGTGAGAAAGGTCTTACAACAGACTTCTCTACCACAGATACCTATGCCTCCGATCATCTTTGTCTCATCTCTGACACCTATTTGTCTGAGTTCTATTCTTGTTTTGAATCGAGCCGCGAGGTCCTTGACGAGTTCTCTGAAATCAACCCTACCATCAGCAACAAAGTAAAATATGATCCTTTTTCTGTCAAGGGTTGCCTCAGCACATATTAGCTTCATGGGAAGACCTCTTGTCATTATACGTTCCTGGCAGAAGGCCTTGTACTCACCGGAGAGCCTCTCATTTTCCTCTTTTTGCCTCAAATCTTGCTCTGTCGCAAGCCTGATTACCTTTTTGAGTTCTCTTCCCTCGACCTCATGCCTTTCCCGAACTACAGTGCCAATGCTTAGACCAAGTTCTGACTCTACAACAACGAGGTCGCCTTTATTAACGGGAATCCCATTGACTTCAAAATCATAGATTCTGCCACAGGGCTTAAACCTTATTCCAACGGCCTCTGCCATTTCAGACCCCTCCTTTCGAGATACCCCTCATTATGGCAGATATATAATTCCAGGTTATGTTTATGTTGAGATTTAATTCTAACTGCCTTCTTAACAGAAGGAGTTGTTCACATATGTTTATTATTTCATTAATCGTTACACCCCCTGAAATTTTTTTAAAGAAATCCTTTAAGTCACTGTTCAAGAGTCCTTTTTCATAATCCAGATTATAAAGCAGAAGGTCTCTCATGATTATCAGGATATGTTCGATCAGCGCCTCCAGGTCTTCTCTGTCCTTACAGGGATTATTTGCTTTCCTGAACAGAGCGGTCATCATGTTGTGGATTTTCTCTCTTTCTCTTAACAGAGTAGAGGACATGATTAAACCTGGCCGACCCATTGAGAGCCTTACCAATGTATTAATGTCCTGGACCTGGTTTGGGGAGACCTTTTGTGTGATTGCCAGCGCATCCTTTTCCGACACAGGGGTAAACTTCAGCCTGCAACATCTTGACATAATTGTTTGAGGAAGGCTTTCAGGGTTGGACGAGATTAGAATAATTACGCTTTTCGCAGGTGGTTCTTCAAGGGTTTTAAGTAAGGCATTGGCGGCTGACTCATTCATGGTCTCAGCCTCATCAATAATAACGACCTTTCTCTTTCCATCAAAGGGTCTGAATGAGAGGGCCTCTTCAATTTCCATGACCATGTCTATTCTTATCTCTCCTTTTTCGGGTTCTAAAACCAGGATGTCAGGATGAATACCTTCCTCTATCTTTTTACAGGAAGTGCAATTATCACAACTGTCATAGCCGTCGCTAAGACAGTTAAGGGCCCTGGCAAAGTTAAGGGCTGTATGTTTCTTCCCTATGCCTGGCTCTCCTGCAAAGAGTAAGGCTGATGGTATCCTTCCTGTCTTTAGTGCATTTAACAGTAACCTTACTACCCTTTCCTGACCGATGACATCTCTGAGTGCCATAGCTCATATTATAACAAAGGAGGGATAGCAGAAGACAGAAGGCCTGCCAATTGTTCTAAGGGTTTTTCACATAAAGGCGAGCATCAGCGTGTACAGCCGACCGTAAACTATATCAAGCAGGGTTTTATAAAAAACTGGTATATAATTACTGGCTCAAGTACAGAACCTTACCGAGTTCAGTATAAAGTGCAGAGTTTCTCGTGCAATATGGTGGAGGCGGCGGGAATCGAACCCGCGTCCGAAAGTACTACCCTCAAGCCTCTACATGCTTAGTCTGTCTTTTTTGTCTCGGATAATAAAACACCGACAGACAGGTTTTTTATCATCCTATCCTCCTTTATCTCACCCTGTATGCAGAGGATTCATACTGGGCCAGCCTGTTTGCTGTCGCCCTTTCTGAGACACAGGCAATCTCAGAAGGACGTGCTGCTTTTAATTAAGCAGCGAGTGCCAGTTCGTTGTTGGCGTTTGTGTTTTTTTCCATCTTTTTACGTGGTGATGGAGCCACGACATGCCACTTGAGTCTTGTAACCCCCGTCGAGGCCAATCGCCCCCTTTTTTGTATTATACCATACTTAAATCAGTTCCGTCTCCTTAATGCCTTTTCTATAGCCCTCCTGGCCTCTCTCTCCTTAATGGCCTCTTTTTTTTCATAAAGTCTTTTCCCTCTTGCAAGGCCTATCTCAACCTTTGCGTGGGGTCCTTTAAAGTATAACTTCAGGGGTATTAGCGTGTAACCTCTTTGTTGAATCTTTCCTTTAAGATGCTCTATTTCTTTTTTATGAAGGAGCAATTTTCTTGTCCTCAGAGGGGCATGGTTCATGATGTTACCGTGGGAGTATGGGCTTATATGACAGTTAAAGAGAAAGGCCTCCGAGTTCTTTATAAGGACATAACTGTCCTTTAGATTTGCCTTTCCCTCTCTAAGGGACTTGACCTCTGTACCAAGTAGTTGTATCCCTGCTTCAATAGTTTCCTCAATAAAATAATCATGGAAGGCCTTTTTATTCTGGTATATTAATCTCATGCCATTCACCGATCTTTCTGATTCGTTTATACCTCTCATCTATCAGTTTAGCAGTCGGTTTTGTCTTTAGTTCATCAAGGGCCTTTATTACTGTTTCTTCTATCCTTTTTGACATCAATTCATAATCCCTGTGAGCACCACCAGGTGGTTCAGGGATTATCTCATCAATGATCTTGAATCTCAGAAGGTCCTGGGCTGTTAATTTTAATGATTCCGCTGCCCTAGCATATTCCTCTGTTCCTATCTCACCATTGCCTCTCTTCCACAGGATGGCTGCACAACCCTCAGGAGATATAACAGAATATATAGAATATTCGAGCATATAAAGTCTATCAGCAACTCCTAAGGCGATAGCACCACCGCTACCACCCTCACCTATTACTATTGAGATTATAGGCGTTCCGAGCCTTGACATCTCCATAAGGTTTTGGGCAATAGCCTCGGCCTGTCCTCTTTCCTCTGCACCTATGCCAGGATATGCACCAGGGGTATCAATGAATGTCAGTATTGGAAGGCCAAACCTTTCAGCAAGTTTCATCAGTCTAAGCGCCTTTCTGTATCCCTCGGGATGGGGCTGTCCGAAATTTCTCTGTATTCTCTCCCTTGTGCCTCGCCCTTTTTGATGCCCTATGATCAGGAAACTCCTGTCCCTGATCTTACCCAGACCACCGACTATGGCAGGGTCATCAGCAAATCTCCTGTCTCCATGGAGTTCGACAAAATCAGTAACAATAAGGGATATATAATCGAGTGTATAAGGCCTGTCAGGATGACGGGCCAGCATCGTCTTTTGCCAGGGCGTCAGGTTTGAGTATATCTCCTGTCTGAGTTCTTTTACCTTCTTTTCAAGTCTTTTGATTTCAGCCGAGATATCTATATCCTTTCCGTCACTTAGACGGCGAAGTTCCTCAATCTTATTGTCGAGTTCTTCGATGGGCTTTTCAAAATCAAGATAATAATATTTCATTACAATAATTACCTTCCACGAATTTTCGTTGTCTGCGTCCCTGGCCCTGCCTTTGGCACGGCAGACAGGTGAACACGATTCACGATTGTCCTCCAATAGTTACTTTTCCGTATATTAAATTATTTATTCTCTCAATAAATTCATCGGATGGCTCAATATTAAAATTCGTTTTAACTTTAACAACTGAGCCATTGGTTTCAAGATTCAAGTAGAGGGGATGTAGTCCTGGATACTCAAGGATTGTATCTCTCAGAGATACTAACTGATCTCTTGATGTCCTGTCAATCTTAAGGTATATTTCTACCTCTTTTATGAACGTGTTGTTGAAATTCTTTATTACAGTATCGAGAGGATGAATTTCTCTGGCCACTATCTTGATACCTTTTTCGGTTTTATCAATAGTGCCCTTTATTGATATCAGGGAATCCTTCTGGATAAGGTTGGTTAGTTCTCTGTATAAATCAGGAAATACGATTACCTCGGCATTTCCCCCTTCATCTTCCACTGTTATGTAGGCCATTATATCTCCTTTGTCCCTGGTCCGGATCTTTTTTACATTGCTGATGACAGCGCCAATCAGTATTTCTACTTTGTCAGGCATATCCTCAAGTTCTGACACCTTTTTGTAATTCATCCTTGATAGGGATTCCCTGTAGTTTAACAAAGGATGGTCTGTTATATAAAAACCAAGAGATTCTTTCTCAAAGCGAAGGATATCCTCCCTGCTTGTTTTGTCCAAGTTAATTGCAGAAGGGGTTTCCTGTTCCTTAAGACCCGTATCAAAAAGGTCGTACACAGGTGTGCTTCTGGGTCTTTCGAGTAGTGATAATGCCTCTTTCCTTTCTATGCCTAATGAGTCAAAGGCACCGGCCTTAACAAGGCCTTCCACAACCTTTTTGTTTACCTTTCTGCCTTCAATACGTCTTAAGAAATCATCAAAGGAACTAAAGATTCCCTCTTTTTCTCTTGTCTCAATGATGGACTCAATGGCAGAACTCCCTACACCTTTAACTGCCTCCAGACCAAATCTTATAGCATTTCCTGTAACCTTAAATTCCCTATCACTTTCATTTATATCTGGCGGCAAGATCCTGATAGACATATTTCTACACTCTGATATGGCCCTGATAATCTTATCAGTGTTACCCATGTCAGCACTTAGATTTGCAGCCATAAACTCAACTGGATAGTGGGCCTTCAGATAGGCTGTCTGATAAGCAAGATAGGCATAGGCAGCAGAATGGGATTTATTGAATCCGTACTCTGCGAAAAGGGCAATAAGCTCAAAGAGTCTGATTGCCTTTTTTTCCGGTATCCCGTTAGAGATGGCTCCTTTAATAAAGTCTTCTTTTTGTTTTTCCATCTCCTCAGGCTGTTTTTTCCCCATTGCCTTTCTCAGGATATCTGCCTTACCCATGGTGAAATTAGCTATCCTATTTGCTATTCTCATTACCTGCTCCTGATAGAGGATAACCCCGTAAGTCTCGTTCAGTATTTCTTCAAGCTGGGATATCTCATATACTACAGGGATGATGCCCTTTTTTCTTTTTATGAATTCTTCCACCATGCCACTTCCGAGAGGACCTGGTCTGTAAAGGGCAACAAGGGCTATAAGGTCTTCAAATCGGTTGGGTTGCATTTTTATGAGGAGTTCTCTCATGCCTGTACTTTCAAGCTGGAATATGCCTGTTGTCTGACCCGAGCAAAGAAGTTTATATGTCTTCTCATCTTCTAAGGATATATCTTTAAGAGAAATATCCATCCCCTTTGAGGTCTTTATATACTTAAGAGTTTTTTCAATTATGGTCAGAGTTTTTAGACCCAGAAAGTCAAATTTAAGTAATCCCAGGCTCTCAATAGATTTCATATCGAACTGCGTTGTAATCGTATTATCTGTTGGGTTTTTGTAAAGTGGAACCACGTCTGTCAGCGGGGTAGGAGAGACTACTACACCTGCAGCGTGTGTGGAGGCATGTCTGCATAGTCCTTCAAGTCTGATTGCTATATCTATGAGGTCTTTTACTTTAGGATTTGTTTCGTATATCTCTTTTAATTGAGGCTCTTCTCTTAGGGCATCTTTAATTGAAATATTAAGTCTTTCCGGAATCAGTTTTGCTATCTTATCCACATCCGCATAGGGCATGGCAAGGGCCCTGCCAACATCTCTAATCGCCCCTCTTGCTGCCATTGTCCCGAAGGTTATTATCTGTGCAACTCTATCACTACCATATTTCTCAGCAACATATGAAATTACCTCGGTTCTTCTGTCAGTACAGAAGTCAACATCAATATCAGGCATGCTTATCCTCTCGGGATTGAGAAATCTTTCAAAAAGGAGGTTGTATTTTATCGGGTCTATTTCTGTAATACCGAGGCAATAGGCAACAAGACTGCCTGCTGCTGAGCCTCTCCCGGGTCCAACGGGTATCCCTTTTTCTCTGGCAAATCTGATGAAGTCCCATACAATCAAGAAATAAGGGGCGTAGTTCATCCTGTTTATTATATTTAGTTCCATCAATAGCCTCTGGGAATATATATCAGGTGGTTTTAGGCCGAACCTATTTTTCAACCCCGTTAAGGCCAGCTCCTGAAGATAGAACTCAGGTGAACTTCCATCTTCAACATTAAAACTTGGCAACAGCTGGGCGTTCAGGTTAAACATCAGATTGCATTTTTCAGCAATAGCCCTGGTGTTTTCTATTGCCGTTGGGATTTCGTTGAAGGCCCTTGTCATTTCCTCGGGAGATTTAAAATAAAACTCCTGTGACCCAAATTTCATTCTATCAGGGTCATTAATGGTTTTGCCTGTCTGAATGCATAACAGTATATCATGGGCCCTTGCATCTTCAGGTCTCAGATAGTGACAATCATTTGTTGCAACTACCTGAAGTTCAAATTCCTTTGCAATTTCTATTAGTTTTCTATTAATCCTGACCTGTTCTTGCAGTCCGTTATCCTGTAACTCAATAAAGAAATTGTCTCTTCCAAAAATCTCGATGTATTGAATCGTTGCCTTCTTTGCCTCTTCAATCATGTCTTTACCGAGATAATACGGTATCTCGCCCTTCACACATGACGAAAGACCGATCAGCCCCTTTGAATACCTCTCAAGTAGTTCTTTGTCAATCCTTGGCTTGTAATAAAAACCCTCTGTATATGCCTTGGTAACAAGGTTTGATAGATTTCTGTATCCTTCGTTATCCCTTGCAAGGAGTATCAGGTGAAAGGGTGATTCAGTTTTTTTGTCAAATCTGTTACTTTGTGAGACATAAACCTCACAGCCTATTATTGGCTTAATGCCGGCCCTGGTTGCCTTTTTGTAAAACTCAATTGCACCGAAAAGGTTACCATGGTCTGTTATTGCAACGGCAGGCATATGGTATTTTCCTGCTTGCTCTACCAGTTCATCTATCTTAATTGAACCATCAAGCAGGCTATATTCTGTGTGTAGATGAAGGGGTATATAGTTTGAGTGTTGGTGCATAAAAAATATTAACCTTATATGGGTAATCAAGTCAAACTCAGGCTTACGACGGATCCGGACACGAAAATTGGGGGTTGTTTTTTTTAAATTTTTATGTTATTGTAATAACAAGTTTCCGGTGGCGATGCCGGAGGGGATCACCCGTTCCCATTCCGAACACGGAAGTTAAGCCCTCCAGGGCCGATGATACTATGACCGCAAGGTCATGGGAAAGTAGGTCGCCGCCGGATTTATTTTGTTCTGAAATTTCCTTGCTAAATAAATTTTATCAGAGTACTGAATAAAATTAAGACTGCCTGCTGAACAAACTCGCTTTTAGAAAGAGTGAAAACTCAAAGAGACTGGTGGCATACCAGAGAGACTGAAAGAAAGTAAAATGGAATTTATTTTAGCGATAGCGTATGTTACTCACCAGTCAACCGATCTGCTTGTGGCTAACAATTTTCCTTGATGCATATGCTCAATGTCTGGATAAATTGGTCAATATCTGCCTCTGTATGTGAAGCCGTTACCGTTATCCTCAATCTCGGTATCTTTACAGTTGGTGGCCTTATGGCGGGTACGTAAAACCCTTTTTTCTGAAGGCATTTAGATAGAGACATTATCTTTTTTAAATCATCTATTAGTATCGGGATTATGGGCGTTTCACTACCAGCGATATCAAAACCATGTGTCTCTAAGCCTTTAACAAGCCTTTCACGATTATGCCAGAGCCTTTTTAAATGGGCACTGTTTTTAATCACGATTTCCAATGCCTTGAGCGTTGACGCAACGACAGGTACCGGAAGTGCTGTTGAAAATACAAATGATCTTGAGCAATTCCTGAGCCAATCGATTAAATCCCGGGAACCTGCAACAAAGGCGCCAAATGAGCCGAGGGCCTTTGAGCAGGTTCCCATTTGTATTATCCATTTTTCATTTTTTATACCAAGGTGTTTTAATGCCCCTTTACCGCCTCCCAGGACGCCTGTACCATGGGCATCATCTATATATAATAGTGACCTAATTTTATTGCGAGAGTTCAGTTCATTGCATATATTATAGAGTTCCTTCAGCGGGGCTATGTCTCCATCCATGCTAAAAACCGAGTCTGTTATGATCAGGATCTTTCCCCTTATAAGGGGAAGTTCCTTTGAGATGATATCCTTGATATGTCCTGTGTCACGATGTCTGTAAATGATTGTCCTTGACTTGCTGAGTCTGCATCCATCTATTATGCTGGCATGGTTTAATTCATCACTCAGTATAAGGTCATCATTGCCTGTAATCGCAGGGATTGCCCCTGTGTTTGCTGCGTAACCTGAATTAAAAAGGAGAGAATCCTCTGCATCCTTAAAGGTTGCAATCTTTTCCTCAAGCCTTCTGTGAATGATGCTTCCACCAGCGAGTAATCTTGAGGCACCGCTACCTACCCCATATTCTTTGATTGCTTGAATTGCCGTTGCTATTATCTCAGGATGGTTCGAAAGGCCAAGATAATCATTTGAGACAAAGTTAATAAGTTCCCTTCCTTTAATTTTGATTTTATTTCCCTGAGGGGACTCACGGTCAATAAAAGACCTGTAAAGGTTTTTTTCCATGAGGGAAAGTATTTTCTTTTCAAACATCTTAATATATTATCATGACTTCATTAAAAATTTTAATTTTAGAATTCTTGACAAGGCATTTTAACCTGTGATAATCTGCTATGGCTTTTTAAAACCAGGCGTGAAGGGGTAAAAGATGCTTGAACTTAACAAATGGTTTTTTGTACTGCTCGCTAACTTCCTGATACTTCTTTATATTCTGAATATTATCCTTTTCAAACCAATCCTTAGGATTCTTAAGGAGCGTGAAGCATCGGTAAAGGATAATCTTGATGCTGCCAGGGAGATGCAAAAGAAGAAAGAAGAGGCTATATTAAGGATGAATCAGGAACTACAAGAGGCGAGGCTTAAGGCTAAGGAGGTATTTGAGAGGATCACGAAAGAAGGGCTGGAGAGACAGAAAGCCCTTCTTGATGAAACAAACAAACAGGCCCTTGAGATGATCGAGAAGGCAAAGACTGAGATTAAGGTAGAGGCAGAAAAGGCGAGAGAGCGCTTAAGGGCAGATGTAGAGAAATTCTCTGATGAGATTGTTAGAAAGCTGGTGAATGTATGAAGGTATTCAGGAATCAAAAGTGTGGTTTCTTTCTTTTCCCTCTCATGATTTTAAGTCTCGCCTTTGTGTCTTTAGCTTTCGGTGCCGAAGGTGTAGAACATGGTGGCGAATGGAAAGAGTGGCTTTGGAAGATTCTAAATTTTGCTATTCTGGTTTTTATCCTTGTTAAATTCCTTGGCAAACCCTTTAAGAATTTCCTTAAACAGAGAACTGAAATGATCGAGAAGATCCTGAATGAAGCAAGGGAGGCAAAGGAGCTTGCCGCGAGGGCACTGGCAGAGGTTGAGGAGAGACTGAGAACGAAGGATAAAGAGATTCAGGATATAATCTCTGTTTCTGAACGTTCTGCAAAAGCTGAATATGAGCAGATTGTCAGGCAGGGAGAGGAGATGAGGGAAAAGGTTATAGCCCAGGCCAAGAGCAATATAGACTATGAGTTGAAGGCTGCTATAGATACCATCAGGGCAGAGGCTGTAGAGATTGCAATAGAGCTGGCTGAGAAGAAACTTAAGGAGAGACTCTCAGAAACTGAACATATGAGACTTATTGAAGAGTCCCTTTCGAGGATGGAGGCTGAGAAATGAAGATCTCAGGTGCATTAATAAACAGGGCAGCAAGGTCTTTTATGAATTCTGTTAATATGGAACTGATCCCTCGCTGTCTTGGTGAGTTTTCAACTATTGATAAACTGCTGAGGGAAAACAGGGATTTTAAAGGTTTCTTTATGAATCCTCTTTTTACTCCTGTTGAAAGAGATAATTTCCTGGACTTCTTAAAATCCAGATTAGCCCTTTCTAATGAGACGATTAAGTTTATCAGATTTATTGTGGATGAAAAGGCCATTGCAGGACTATCGGAGATAATAAATAAGATAATGTCCCTATATTTCGATAAAAAACGAAAGGCAAAGGCAACGGTTATAACACCGATAAGTCTTGACAGCAGATATGACGAGAGATTAAAGATTACCCTCAAAAATCTTACAGGCAGGGAGATTGATATTGATTATCGTGTTGATCCATCTCTTCTTGGAGGTATCGTTATTAAGGTTGGTAGCACAATGTATGACAGTAGCTTGAAAGGACAGTTGTGGCTTTTGAAAGATAATCTAATAAAGGGTGAACTATCTTAATTTGTGAGGTGATAGAATGGAGATCAATGTCGCAGAGATAAGTGAGATTCTTAGAAAGCAGATAACGGATTTTGAGAAGAGGGTTGATGTCAGCGAAGTTGGTGTTGTTACATATGTTGGTGATGGCGTTGCAAGGATTTACGGTCTTGAGAATGCAATGATGTCAGAACTTCTTGAGTTCCCAAATGATGTTATCGGGATGGTCCTGAACCTTGAAGAGGATGCTGTAGGTGCTGTCCTTTTTGGTGATGACAAGCTCATTAAGGAGGGTGATGTTGTTAAAAGAACAGGTAAGATCATGGAGGTGCCTGTTGGTGAAGCCCTTATCGGTAGGGTTGTTGATGCCCTCGGAAGGCCAATAGATGGAAAAGGACCTATTAAGGCAACAGAGTTCCGACTCGTTGATGTTGTTGCTCCTGGTATTATTAGAAGACAGCCTGTTAAAGAACCTCTTCAAACAGGCTTAAAGGCTATAGACGCAATGATACCTATTGGAAGGGGGCAGAGGGAGCTTATTATTGGTGACAGACAGACAGGAAAGACGGCCATCCTGATAGACGCCATAATCAATCAAAAAGATGGTGACGTTGTTTGTATATATGTGGCAGTTGGGCAGAGGAGGTCTGCTGTTGTCAGGACCGTTAAGACCCTTGAAGAATATGGTGCAATGAAACACACCATAGTGGTTGTTGCTACTGCATCAGACCCGGCCCCAATGCAGTATCTTGCACCTTATGCTGGTTGCACAATGGGAGAGTACTTCAGGGATAACGGAAAACATGCCCTTGTATGTTACGATGACCTTAGTAAACAGGCTGCCGCATACAGGCAGTTATCCCTTCTACTCAGACGACCTCCGGGAAGGGAGGCCTATCCTGGCGATGTCTTTTATCTTCATTCGAGGCTGCTTGAAAGGGCTGCAAAACTTTCTGATAAGTATGGAGGAGGCTCTCTTACCGCCCTTCCAGTAATAGAAACCCAGGCAGGTGATGTGTCAGGTTATATTCCGACAAATGTTATATCCATTACCGATGGTCAGATCTATCTCGAACCAGAACTCTTCTATGCAGGTATAAGACCTGCAGTAAATGTTGGACTTTCTGTTAGCCGTGTTGGTGGTGCAGCGCAGATCAAGGCAATGAAACAGGTTGCTGGAATGTTGAGACTTGATCTTGCCCAGTACAGAGAATTGGCTGCCTTTGCCCAGTTTGCCTCTGACCTTGATAAGGCAACATTACAGCAGATTGAGAGAGGAAAAAGGATGGTTGAACTCCTCAAACAGGATCAATATCAACCAATGCCTGTTGAGGACCAGATACTTGTCATATTTGCAGGTACTCAGGGCTATCTTGATGATATACCTGTTGAAGGTGTTAAGGCCTTTGAAGAAGGTTTTTTGAGATATATAAGGGCTGAAAAGGCTGAACTCAGACAGGCGATAAGGGAAAAGAAAGAGATTACTGATGATATAAAAGAAAAGATTGTTGAGGCTATAACGGCCTTTAAAAAGAGTTTCAGGGCATAGGCTATGGCAACCCTCAGGGACCTTAAAAAGAGAATCAAGGCTATAAGAAATACTCAGAAGATTACAAAGGCCATGAAGATGGTGGCTGCTGCCAAGCTACGTAAGGTCCAGGACAGGATGCTTAACTTCAGGCCTTATGCCAGAATGGTTAGGGATATAGTCTCTGACCTTTCAATGGCTGTTGAGAGAGATGTCCATCCAATACTTGTAGTAAGACCGAGAAAGACGGTAGAATTGCTTGTTGTAACCTCTGATAAGGGTCTGTGCGGCGCCTTCAATGCTAATATACTACGTTATGCCTCTCAGCAGATAGCTGAATTGAAGAGGGATGGATTTGAAATAAGTTTGAGCACTGTAGGTAAAAAGGCCTTTGACTACTTCTCAAGAAGGGGTTTTAAGATAAGGTCGAGCTGGATTGGTCTATCTGGAAAGGTATCTTATGACAGTGCGAAGGAGATCGCAAATAACCTTATTGATGGTTATGTGAGCGAGAAATTTGACGAGGTAAGACTGACCTTTAATGAGTTTAAGTCTCTGATTTCTCAAAGACTGGTCTCCTTAAAGATACTGCCTGTTGAAGGTCTTCAGGATGCTCCTGTTCAGGAAACAAAAACAGATTTATCCAAGTTTCCAGGGAGTTTCATATATGAACCTTCAGAAGAGGTTGTATTTGAGAGACTGCTTCCAAAATATGTGGAAATTCAGGTTTTCAGGGCATTACTCGAGAGTTCAGCAGCAGAGGAAGCAGCAAGGATGAGTGCAATGGAGAATGCTACCAAAAACTGCGAGGACCTTGTCCAGAAGGTTACACTCAAGGCAAACAAGTTGAGACAGGAAGGGATAACCAAGGAATTGATGGATATAGTGGGTGGCGTTGAGGCCCTGAGGAAGTCAGGTTAATTCTATAAATAATTAAAGAAGTTCAAACTGAATGAACGGTGTGAACAGTCTTTTAAAGGAGGTTTTATGAATACAGGAAAGATTTCACAGGTCATAGGTGTTGTCGTTGATGTGGAGTTTGAAGAGACACTGCCTGCCATATTGAATGCCCTTAAGATACAGCAGCCAGGTGACCCTTCAAAGGGAATCCCGCCAATTGATCTGACATTAGAGACGGTTGCTCATATTGGAGAGAACAAGGTGAGGGCCCTTGCAATGGGTTCAACAGACGGGCTTGTTAGGGGTATGAAGGTGGTAGATACGGGTTCGCCGATTAAGGTGCCTGTTGGCAAGGAGGTCCTTGGAAGGATCGTAAATGTCCTTGGAGAGCCTGTTGACGAGGCAGGGCCTGTTCAGGCTAAAGAGTATATGCCTATTCATAAGCCAGCACCAGAGTATGTTGAACAGGTTGCAAAGACAGAGGTCTTTGAGACAGGCGTGAAGGTTTTTGATCTCCTTGTTCCCTTTGTTAAGGGTGGTAAGATGGGTATGTTTGGAGGGGCTGGCGTTGGCAAGACTGTTGTTATTATGGAGATGATCCATAATGTTGCGATGAAACATGGCGGTGTTTCTGTTTTTGCTGGTGTTGGGGAAAGGACCCGTGAGGGTAATGACCTTTACCTTGAGATGAAACACTCCGGTGTTTTGCCAAATGTTGCCCTTGTTTATGGTCAGATGAATGAGACACCTGGTGTCAGGGCAAGGGTGGCGCTAACGGCACTGACGGTTGCTGAGTACTTTAGAGACCAGAGCCAGGATGTCCTCATATTCCTTGATAATATATTTAGATATACCCTTGCTGGTTCTGAGGTCTCCGCACTACTCGGCAGGATGCCTTCAGCTGTTGGATACCAGCCAACCCTTGCGGTTGAGATGGGGATATTGCAGGAAAGGATTACAACTACAACAAAGGGGTCTATAACATCCATGCAGGCAATATACGTTCCTGCCGATGACCTCACTGACCCTGCTGTTGCAACAGCCTTCACACACCTTGACGGTACAGTTGTTCTTTCAAGACAGATTGCAGAGCTTGGTATATACCCTGCTGTTGACCCTCTTGATTCGACCTCAAGGGCCCTTGACCCAAGGATTCTTGGAGAGGAACACTATAAGGTAGCTCGAGGCGTTCAGGCAGTGCTCCAGAGATATAAAGAACTTCAGGACATAATAGCTATACTTGGTATGGAGGAACTCTCAGAGGATGATAAACTTATAGTGGCAAGGGCAAGAAAACTACAGAGGTTCCTGAGTCAGCCCTTCCATGTTGCAGAGACATTTACAGGTACGCCTGGAAAGTATGTAAAGATTGAAGATACGATTAAAGGTTTTAAGGAGATTCTTGATGGAAAGTGTGATGATTATCCTGAACAGGCCTTTTACATGGTTGGTCCTATCGAAGAGGTCGAGGAGAAGGCGAAGAAACTTGGCTGGAGGAGAGAGGTTTAAATGGATAAGCTAAGGCTTACCATAGTTACTCCCTACGGGGAACTCTTATCAGAGGATGTCGATGAGGTTACAGCGCCTGGAACCGAAGGAGAATTCGGTGTTCTATCAGGACATATGCCATTTTTTACTACCTTGAAGATAGGCATTCTGACGTATAAGTCAGCTGGTCAGCAGAATTATGTTTTTGTTAATGGTGGTTATGCTGAGGTCACACATGACAGGATGGTAATTGTGGCTGACAGTGCAGAGAGGGCAGAAGATATTGACCTTGATAGGGCAATCAGGGCGAAAGAAAGAGCTGAAGAAAGACTCAAAAAGATGGAAGAGATAGACGTTGCCCGTGCTACAGCAGCCCTTGAGAGGGCAACTATTAGAATTCAACTTGCCCAGTTGAGGATTCCAAGATAGCAATTTTACATGATTGGTTGTAAAAGATAGTAGAAGTCCCGGCTTTATCAAAATAGAACTTCTCGATATCTATTTTCGGGTCTCGCATTCTTAACCCTTCAAAATTATTTATATTGCTGGATAAACTCTTGCTCTGCGTCTGATTTGAACCTGGGTCAGTTAAATTGTGGAGCACGAAACCTTTTGTACAAAAGAAGAGTTGAATGGTATAAAGGTGAAGTATTAGCGGAAGAGCCTCCTGAGAAAAGCATAAGGCCATCAGTTATAATGAAATAATATAATGCCATTAGTCCATGATGAGGAAGAGTACTTCGCGATTTAAAAATTTTGCTTGACCTTTTTGAATATAAGGTGTATCATAATGAATGAAGTTCTGGAAGTTTTTGTCGTAGACCGCAAGGCTTTTAGACTTTGCGGTTTTTTTATGGCTCTTCCGTACTTTTAGTTTAAGTATGTAAGGAGGTGTAGCAGGATGGAAAAAGGAACCGTTAAATGGTTCAACGAGTCCAAGGGCTTTGGTTTTATTACCAAAGAGGATGGTGCTGATGTGTTTGTGCATTATTCGGCTATCCAGGGCAATGGTTTCAAGTCCCTTTCTGAAGGTCAGACAGTGAGCTTTGAAGTAGTTGATGGCCCTAAAGGTCCCAAGGCAGTAAACGTTGTAAAACTCTAAACCAACCATGGGGGACCATAGCGTCCCCCGATTAAACCCCATTTTAATCTGGCATGGAAGAATACCTTGAAATAATCAATAATAAGGGCGATATAATTGGGGTGGCTCCGCGTTCAGAGATACATGGAAATCCGCTTTTGATGCATAGAGTTGTTCATGTTATTGTTATTAATAAGGAGGGTTACATACTTCTTCAGAAGAGGTCAATAAATAAGGATGTTGCCCCTGGTAAATGGGATACGTCTGTTGGCGGGCATGTAAGCCCTGGTGAGGACCTGATAAGTTCTGCCATGAGGGAAATGGAGGAGGAACTCGGTATAACAAGAGGCATCCCTGAATATCTCTACTCATATGTTCACTCAAATTCCTATGAGACTGAGCATGTTACGACCTTCAGGTTAATTTATGAAGGAGATTTTTCTTTTAACAGGGATGAGATTGAGGAGATCAGGTTCTGGAGCCTTAATGAGATTAAAGAAAGTATTGGTAGCGGTGTTCTTAGCGATAACCTTGAGCATGAGATTAATATGTATCTTTCCTTTTTAAACTCCTCTCGATGAACTATATATATATTTGTGTAACTGGAGATTAAGCCTTACCTTTAGTTTATCCTCTATGAGCCATCTCGATAGCTTTTCTGCATTGAGGGTTCCACAGGCAGGAGAAAACAATACCTTGCAAATATCATAAAGTGAATAGGTCTTAATGAAATCCCTTGCCCATTCGTAATCTTCCCTGTCACAGATTACGAATTTTACCTCATCACAGGGTTTTAGCAGAGAGAGGTTTGATATCTTCATCTCGGAGGACATGCCACTTTTAGGGGTCTTTATGTCCATTATTATTATTGCCCTTTTATTTACATTACTTATGTCAATACTTCCATTTGTCTCAACAAGCACCTCGTAGCCCGCCTCGACTAAGTTATTAATTAGCAAAAAGGCCTCATCCTGAAGCAGTGGTTCTCCACCTGTTATTTCAACGAGAGGAAGATCGAACTTTATGACCTCAGCAAGGACATCATTTACGGTCATAAATGAACCCTCTTCATAGGCATAAGTGGTATCGCAATATACACACCTGAGGTTACAACCACTTAACCTTATAAATGTGCAGGGAAGTCCAGCATAGCTGGATTCACCCTGAATGCTACTGAATATTTCACATACCTTCATTAATTAAACCCAATATGTTTAATATATCCTCTATTCTATCAATGACATAATCAGCATCCTTGATCATCTCATAAGGTCTATAGCCATATGTGACAGCTACTGTCGTGAGTTCTGCTGCGCGGCCGGCATCGATATCGAGATTGCTATCGCCTACAATAAGGGCCTCTTCGGGACTGACACACAATTCTTTCAGCACCTTTTTAATTGGTAAAGGCGATGGCTTTTTCTCGGGTGTACTATCACTTCCGATTATGATATCAAAATACTGGTCGAGTCCGAGCCCTTCGAGAATCTTTCTCGAAAGAGCCTCTCTTTTATTTGAGATTACTGCTTTTTTGTAATCTTTAAGATTTAGAAGGGTTTCCCTTACACCAGGATAATCACGGGTATTATCAAGGAGATGTTCGGTATAGTACTCGAGAAATCTATTCATAACTTCCCCTTTGACAATGTCGTTATCCTTGATGGCGGTGTTTGATAATAGTTTTTCGATCAATCTTGATATTCCCTCTCCTACCAGTTTTATGGTATCCTTTGTGGTAAGGGGCGCAAGACCATAGGGACTTATGGCATAATTAATTGCCTCGGTAATGTCTTTGCTTGAATCTATTAAGGTTCCGTCGAGGTCAAAGATGATTAGCTTAATAGCCATAAAAAATTATAACACAGGGTGAGACCATGAGGGTTGCCTTCCTTTACGACGATATATTCCTTGAACACGAGACCCCACAATGGCACCCTGAGAATAAAGAAAGGCTTATGGCGATAGTAAAAGGACTTAAAGCCTCCTCCCTCTGGGATAGGGTTGAGCATATTGCCTTTGAGAAGGCAAGCTTTGAGGATGTGCTTTCTGTTCACACTCAGGAATATGTGGATAGATTAATGCAATTCAGGGGAGGGTACATTGACCCTGACACATATGTCTCTCGGCAAAGCATTGATGTGGCCCTTTTTGCTGTTGGAGCGCTTAAAAGGGCAGCAGAACTATGTCAGGGAGAGATAGGACGTGTCTTTTGTGCTGTCAGACCGCCAGGTCATCATGCCGAGGCTGATAGAGCTATGGGGTTCTGTATATTTAATAATGTTGCTATTGCAGCGAGATATGCCCAGAGGATAGGATTTAAAAAGGTCTTTATAGTTGATTTTGATGTACATCACGGAAATGGCACTCAGCATATCTTTGAATACGATGATACGGTTTTCTATTTCAGCACCCATCAGTATCCTCATTATCCTGGTACAGGAAGCGAAACCGAGAAGGGAAGAGGTAGAGGCGATGGATACACTGCAAACTTCCCTTTGCCACCAGGTTCAGGAGATAGAGAATATTTGCAAATTTATAACGATGTATTACCAGGGATTATCAGTAGATTTTCTCCTGACTTAATCCTTGTCTCTGCAGGTTATGACATTCGTTCCGAGGACCCCCTGTCATCAATCAGGGTCTCTGATGAGGGCATAAGGACTATTGTTAGATCAATTTTGTCACAGAATCTTCCTGTTATATTTTCTCTTGAGGGTGGTTATGACCTTAATGCACTTGCCATGTCTGTCCGTATAACCATTGAAGAGATGCTTGAGGATTGAGTTATTTAGGCTTCTTTCTTTGGGAAAAATCCACTCTGACCACCTTATCTTCTTTCGTCTCTTCTTTTATTTCCCGTGAAGAATCAAGGTCTGATTCCTCTCTTGTACTTTCTTTGACCATGTCAGGTGAGACAATAAATTGAGAACGCAGTTCAGGAGAAAAAATTAGTATTATATCATCTGCTGATATAAAGCATTTTTCAGGAGTCGTTCCGAAGACAAGCGTTGCCGAAATACCATCTTTATCCCAGGTGAAATTCATCCTCTGATTGAAGACAAGGATTATACCGTTTTTCTTCTCTTCCTCTGTAAATCCCCTCTGCCCGATTATTACATTATCTGAATACCTTACGAGAACAAAAACCCTGCCAGCAAGATTCAACATCTCATAAAAGACCTTCTTTTTTAAATCGTTAAGTTTCTTTTGCATATTAAATTCTAACATATTGACAAGCGATGTGTGTTGTATTTAATTTAAAGCAACATGAACGAAAATAAAAGGAGGTTTTTATGATCAGGATTGCCGTTGCAGGAGCATTGGGAAAAATGGGAAGCCGTATAACAGCCCTGTCAAGGGAATATGATGGGATTCAGCTATCAGGTGTCTTTGAAAAAAAAGGTCACAGGGATATAGGTAAGGATATTGGTCTTTTACTTGGTTTTGGAATCTCCGGAATCCTCTTACAGGATGGACTGGATAAGGTTATAGATAAAACAGATGTTGTAATAGATTTTACTCACACTAGTTCAACATTAGAACACCTCAGGACTGCATCATTGAAAGGTAAGGCGATGGTTATCGGAACCACGGGGTTCACAAAAGTGGAAATGGAAGAGATAAAGGACCTCACAAAAAATATTCCCTGTGTAATGGCCCCTAACATGAGTGTCGGCGTTAATCTCCTCCTTAAGATTCTCCGAGATGTTGCCGGTGTTCTGGGAGAGGATTACGACATAGAGATAATTGAGGCCCATCACAGGCTGAAAAAGGATGCGCCTAGTGGGACGGCAATGAAGATGGCCGAAGTTATAGCCTCTGCATTGAACAGAAACCTCGATGAAGTTGCAATATATGCCAGAAAAGGTATGATAGGTGAAAGGACGAAGAAGGAGATAGGAATACAGACGATAAGGGCTGGCGATATTGTTGGAGAACATACCGTGCTTTTTGGTGGTATGGGTGAGAGGATAGAGATCACGCACAGGGCATCCAGCAGGGATACCTTTGCACGAGGAGCCTTAAGGGCAGCCCTGTGGGTTCATGGCCGTACACCAGGCCTTTATGATATGCACGATGTGCTGGGATTAAAATGACATTACCCACTTTTAAGTTTTTTCTTTTTGTACATGTCCTGATCGGCCTGAATCATCAGTTCTTCAATAGAGAGAGAATTTTGAGGGCTGCAGTAGGCAGTTCCTATACTTAATGATAGGGTATATTTTCTACTTGATGAGGCATTTATAACCTTCAGGGCATTGTTTAGTCGATTTACCATGTCATCACAACTCTCTGTTGTCCCTATAGCAAGGACAGCGAACTCATCTCCTCCAATCCTTGCCAGTATATCTGATTCTCGAAAGGTCTGTCTGAGTACATTGGCTGTCTCGATTAATGCTGTATCCCCCTCTTTATGACCGAATTTGTCATTAATCATTTTAAGTTTATCAAGATCTATGTATAGTAGACAAACTTTTCCATGAAATCTACTTGCCATCTTAAGTTGCTGGATGGCAAGGGTGAGAAAGCCTCTTCTGTTATAAAGACCTGTCAATTCATCAGTAAGGGATAGTTTTCTTAGTTCATCTTCCATTCGCTTTATATCAGTAATATTCTTTGATATTACACTTACAGCGATGACATTACCATTCCTGTCTTTTACAGGACTCAAGGTTCTCAGAAAATACCAACCGTCTCTCTTACTCATATGCTCATGCTGCACAGAGTTTCCTGTTTTAAAGACCAAATTTACTTTTTCAATAAAGACCTCTGTTTCTTCAGAAGAATGAAAATCTCTGTAACTTTTTCCAAGTATTTCTGCCTCTGTTACGCCGAGTCGTTCGATGTGTCTTTTGTTTATGAAGATATAACGGTATTCCCTGTCAATCAGATAAATAGAATCATCTGTAGATTCTACGAGGGATCGATATAATTCCTCGCCTTTAATTAATTCTGTTATGGCTGTTAAAGATTTTTCCATAAGTATTTTTAATGCTCGATATATATATTCTATAATAGGAGATCGATTGAGTTTCTTTTAACTCTATTTTGTATTATATCAAAATAATAGATATTAGTACGAATATTTAAAATATCTCAGGTTCAGTGATTTAAGATGATTTACAAATTCAAACTTGACTTGCTAAAATAAACAATTATGGAGAGGTGGCCGAGCTGGTCGAAGGCAGCCGCCTGCTAAGCGGTTGTGGGGGTAAAACCTCACCCAGGGTTCGAATCCCTGCCTCTCCGCCAGAAAAAAGAAAATATAAGAAGAAACGAAGAAGGCTGAAAATAGAAAAGGAGATAAGGAAAACATCTTATAACCTTTCTATTTCGGAATGTTATATTGTAAGGGTTTCCCTTATAAAAAATATCTCATAGGAGGGGTTATGAAAAAGACCTTTTTGATCTTTCTTGGAGTCCTCTTGATTTTATCAACGGGGGCATGTAAGAAAAAGGAAGAAAAACCATCAGCACAAACTCCAGGAACACCTGGAATGCAACAGTTTGGTTCCCAGCAAACACCGCCGGGTCACCCTGTGACAAAGACTGAGACGAAAGTGGTAGTGCCAGAAAGCGTCAAGGGTAAATGGTCTGCTGTTAAAATCTTGCTGGAAGACAAGACATCAAAAAAGACGCAGGAACTTACGGTGAATCTAAATAGTGAATACAAGATTCCCAATACAAATCTAAGGCTTGTTGTTGGAGATTTTCTTCCTGACTTCAGGATGGATGCAGGTACAATCACATCGGCATCAAATGAGTTGAATAATCCTGCGGTGGCTGTAAAGGTCTTTGAGGGTGATAAAGAAATTTTTAAAGGTTGGCTGTATATGAAATTTCCTACCATTCATCCTTTTGAGCATCCAAAATACGGGCTTACACTGAAGGAGGGCATCAAGAAGGGGTAAATTGGGCAGCGCCCATAGCTCAGCTGGATAGAGCGTCGGACTACGAATCCGCAGGTCGGGGGTTCGAATCCTCCTGGGCGCGCCAGTTTAATGATGTGATTACTTTCGATGATGAATATTTCATGAGGCTGGCCATTGAAGAGGCTGGCCTTGCATTTTCAGAAGGAGAGGTTCCGGTTGGAGCTGTTCTCGTTGGAGAAGACGGCAGGCTAATTTCATCTGCTCATAATAAGAGGGAGTCTCTGCGTGACCCGACGGCGCATGCCGAAATTTTAGTTCTAAGGGAAGGCGCTATTAATGTTCGTAACTGGAGATTAACTGGTTGCACTCTTTACATAACAAAGGAACCTTGTGTTATGTGTGCCGGTGCTATAATAAACGCCAGGGTCAAGAGGGTTGTTTATGGATGTTCTGATTCAAAGGGTGGGGCTGCTGAGAGCCTTTACAGAATTCTTTCAGATGAAAGATTGAATCATCGTGTGGATGTTTTTAAAGGGGTTTTGCAGGACGAGTGCTTGTTGCTTCTAAAAAGGTTTTTCGAGGAGCGCAGAAGGTAATATACCAGGAGAGGTGGCTGAGTGGTTGAAGGCGGCGGTCTCGAAAACCGTTGTGGGGGTGACTCCACCGAGGGTTCGAATCCCTCCCTCTCCGCCAGTTGGAAAATGTTGATGCTGGCTCGCCCTCTACGAGGGCTCGCCAGCCGATCTTAGGCGCAAAATGGAATTTTTTGTCTTTCAAAATAAAGTTCGAGCCGACATTTTTTAGAAATTCCCGGATTTGATAATTGTCGCCTTGCGACAATAGAATTTTGGCTTGTTTCGCCTCAAAAATCATTTTCTTCATTCGTTCGAGCC